>ENA-OSJC01000073-OSJC01000073.1-marine-metagenome-genome-assembly--contig:-NODE-73-length-95110-cov-5.473678_pt1 | contig 95110 bp, 92 predicted proteins | sample MGYA00237885_ERZ534234 | MGnify/ENA primary metagenome ERZ534234 (study PRJEB26413, sample SAMN06343907) | marine metagenome | isolation source: coastal waters | place: Atlantic Ocean: West Antarctic...
TTTGCTTGTTAAGCCTGTTAGCGATTGTATCGTAGAAACTTCCGGTTTTCTTGCAGATCAAAAAGAATCGCCAGCTGATTTCAAAAGTTTACAGCCAAGCCTGACATCCGGTCTGTATTACAATAGCTTATATATAGATAGCTCTCAATGTATCCGCTGCTACGCTTGTGTTAATGCTTGTCCACATGCAGCTATTTCTCCAAGTCACACACTAAATGGCACACTTCGCCAACCGTTCATGAAATAGAAAGTTGTGATTTTCTATATGCCTTACTCAAACATAAGTTTACTGAATTAACCGATGGGAACTAAGCTACATGATTAATAACCCTTCTCGCCGAGCGCTCTTGAAATCAATTGGCTATGCTGCAACAGGCAGTCTGGCAAGCCCATTTGTGCATAGTTTAGCTCAAGATTTTGAGCCGAATTTCAGTGAAAGAATTTATGAAATACCTATGGCAGGGAAAGTACGACTTTTGCATACGACGGATATTCATGCCCAGTTACACCCAGTCTATTTTCGGGAGCCTAATGTGAATTTAGGCGTAGGGACTACTCAAGGGAAATTACCTCATGTAGTGGGGCCAAACCTTACTAAGAAGCTCTCCATAACCAATGACAGCTTAGAGGCTTATGCATACACATGCGTCAACTTTGAAGAAAATGCTTTACGGTTTGGAAAAATGGGAGGAGTCGGTAATATTAAAACTCTTTTTGAAAAATTTCGTAAGCAAGCCGGGGGAGTTGAAAACACACTAACTTTAGATGGCGGGGACCTGTGGCAAGGTTCTGCTACATCCCTCTGGACGCGAGGTCGAGACATGGTAGAAGTCTCCAACCTTTTAGGAGTTCAATTAATGACCGGTCATTGGGAATTCACGTACACGGAAGCTGAGTTTTTATCGAATATCAATCACTTTGACGGGGATTTTATTGGCCATAATGTAAAGATTAAAGAAGATAGTCTCTTTGATGAGTCTTACTACGAATTAGTAAAAAAATACCGAGGCGCTGGGCTCTTCGATGAAGACAGAAGTCATGCTTTTAAGCCCTATGTCATAAAAATTGTGGCCGGCGAAAAGATTGCGGTAATTGGTCAAGCATTCCCGAGAACTGCAAATGCAAACCCACCTGGCTTCATCCCAGACTGGTCTTTCGGTATTCGAGAAGACGAACTAACGGACATTATCAAAGAAATAAAAGAAATTCATAATCCGGCTGCTATTATTCTTCTCTCTCATAATGGGATGGATGTCGATTTAAAGTTAGCCAGTCAAGTCTCAGGGCTGGATGCTATCTTAGGTGGGCACACACATGACGGGGTTCCTTTACCAATACCTGTGACCAACCCAGAAGGAGCTGTATGTTTAGTGACGAACGCAGGCTCCAACGGGAAATTTATTGGAGTGATGGACATGGATATTCGTGATGGACAGTTAAAAGGCATCAAATATGAAATGGCGCCAGTCTTTGACAACCTAATCAAAGATGCCCCTGAAATGATGAGTTATCTAACAGATCTGGGCCGCCGAGTTTATGACGAGAATATTGTCGAAAGTCGATCTAAAACATACCACTACAATAAAGCCCGAATTGGCAAAACTTTCAGTCAAATTCTGAATGAAAAATTGGCTGTTGCTCCTGATTTGCTATACCGAAGAGGCAATTTTATGGGCTCTTGGGACCAATTAATTTGCAGCGCTCTCACATATGAATACTCTAGTGACATTTCTTTCTCGCCTGGTTTTCGCTGGGGTACAAGCTTACTGCCCGGACAATGGATAACTATGCAAGATGTAATGAATCAGTGTGCCGTTACTTATGGTGAGACTTATGTACAAGAAATGACAGGAAAGCAGGTTTTAGGCATTCTTGAGCAGGTAGCGGATAACTTATTCGAACCTGATTCTTACTTGCAATCTGGTGGCGACATGGTGCGCGTAGGTGGGCTTAAATATACAATTTCACCCGAGAGTGAACTTGGAGAACGTATCACTGATGTGGTTATTCTGTCTTCCAACAAGCCACTTGTAGCCAATGACGTCTATAAAGTCAGCGGGTGGGCAGTAGTTGGAGATCATCCTTCCGGAAGATTGATTTGGGATATAGTTAAAGACTATATCTTACGCCACAAAAACAACGAGAATATACTGCCTTTAGAACCTATAAATCATCCTACTATAAAAGGAATGATATCGAACGAAGGTATATCTGGTTATCAAGGTGAGCTTATCTGAAATCAGTCTCGCTAGAGTGACTCTTAACAGAGAAAGTTGAAATTAACGACCAACCCTATTGATTCTCCGATGCTTATTATATTTTTCAATCATCGAACGATGTTAAGGCTGCCTTAGCAACATCTTCACCCCATTCTTGAACAAAATGTCCAACATCGTTAAGGATCAAACTTTCTGGGCAATTCTTAATCAATCGTTGAAGATCGTCCATAATTGGTTTGCCGAAAAAAGGATCAAGCATTCCGACAGCCATAAAAGATTTACCCGTCCATTCAGTTGACCAGAACTCCTTTGCGCGAACACCGAAATCTGCACCCTCCATTTCGGGACTAATCGCAACCAGTTCTGGAAACTGTCGGACACCAGCTTTATAAGTGGCATCAGGGAAAGGCGCGGCATATGCAGCAATATCCATCATATCAACCACACCAGGACAATTTGCAGCCAGAAGACCAGAAACGGAAACATCATTAAATTGGGACGCGTAAGACTTCCACATGTCAAAGCCTTCCCCGAGTGATTCACCTACAGGCAATGCCGTGTTCATAACAATTAATCGGCTAAACCGATCAGCCATATCCAAGGGCAAGGTTAATCCGAGCACTCCGCCCCAATCTTGGCAGACTAAAGTGATGTTTTTTAAATCGAGATGCTCTATCAACCTCAAGAGAGAATCACGATGGAATGAGTAAGTTATATCGCTGTCGATTGTAGGTTTATCAGACCGGCCAAAGCCGAAAAAATCTGGCGCTATTACTCTACCACCTGATTCCCGAAAAACGGGTATCATTTTTCTATATAAATAAGACCATGTAGGCTCCCCGTGCAAACATAGAAATGTATTTTCTGACTCAACGTCTCCCTCATCGACATAATGCATCCTCAGTCCTTCAAAGCCCTCGAGTGAATCTACGTAATGAGGGGTGTAAGGAAAGTTTGGGAGATGGGCAAATCGTTCTTCAGGCGTTCGAACACATTCTATAGTCATAAAAACCTCCATAAGACCTTTGCGCAAAGAGTAGTAACGCTACCATGAAATTAAAAAACATGGTAATTGTCAATTTACCTATTCTAAAATCCCGAGGCGTTCTTTTTCGTCGACCGACAACTCAGTTAGGTAGCGCTTTGCTATCGGCTAACTTACTATAGATAACTCAAATTAAATAAAGAATTATGATTGCCTCGAGAAGAAATGAGGGTCAACAATTACGCGAACTTAGGAGAAAGAGAATTAAGTATTCATATTTACGTCTCATAATTTTTTCCACGCTACTATTCATCTACTGGGGCAGCGCATCTACTGATGAGCATTTTAACATCCCCGTTCTGACTGACTGGTCGGAGATACGATCAGCACAAGCTAAAAAAAACACCTTGCTCGTTCTGTTAGTTGAACAATCAGATTGTCATTATTGCGATACAATCAAGAGAGACTTTATTGGGCCTGCTTTAACATTAGACGCCTATGGGGAAGAAGTGATATATCGTCGGTTGTCGATAGATCCAGATCTATTAATACGTTTCAATGGAAAACGTATCAGCACGAGAGATTTTGTGAAAAAATTTGACGCTGTTTACGCCCCAACTGTTTTGTTTTTGGGGCCGAAACAAAACACTCTTGCGGACAATCTAGTTGGAATTAGCAATCCTGATTATTACGGCCACTATTTTGAAAAATCTATTATAGATTCGCTAGAGCAATTAAAGATTGCACGTTGAAGTTACCGATAGCAGTCTGCTATCGATAAATTAATTAAATCTACGTCTACACATACTCCTAACATCTGTGACCCACTAAGTGCTGCCAGTGAAGAATAAGGACTTAAGAAAACATGTCTGCTACGATATTGTCGTACCAACTATAAGCGTATTGGACTTCTCGTCGGAGCGCTTCTGGGCTGGCATCGCTTGGGGTTAAGCCACCGGAGACGCTAGCTATTTTAGATCGATCCTCTGAAAGACGATAAACGGCTGCAATCGAAATACCATAGTCAGGAGCAATTAAACTGTAACAGGTGTTGACGTAAGAGGGCGTGGCCATTTGAGTATCATTTAACGAAGCAACTATTGCGGCCGCACACACTTTTCCTTGGGAGTTCGCAGCGTAACCGGATTTAGGCATCCCTGTTGCGACACATGCGTCACCGATCACATGTATTCCTTTATGAATGCTTGATTCAAAAGTATCTACATGAACAGGGCACCAGCCAGAGCTATCCGCCAACCCCGAAGACTGCGCTATCAAGCCAGCTTCTTGTGGAGGAATGACGTTGATAACATCTCCTTTAAAGTCCTCGAAGTCTGTCGACGCGATCATTTCTTTCGCTGAAACCGAAGTAACTCCTCCTCCAGTATCCGTGCCTGGAACCCAATCTATCATACCGTCGTAACGTGCTTTCCAGCCTTGAGTGAAGAGGCTTTGTTTGGAAAATTTATCTTTCGCATCTAATATAAGAATTTTGGATTTAGGCTTGGACTGCTTCAAATAATAGGCTATTTGACTAACTCTCTCATATGGCCCCGGCGGACATCTAAAGGGGTTATTTGGCGGAGCGATAATAACAACGCCTCCATTATTCATATCTTCTAACTGCTTCCGTAAACGGCTAGTTTGAGGTCCGGCTTTCCATGCGTGAGGCATAACCAGTGCCGACTCTTCGTCGTAACCCTCTATCGCAGCCATTTTCAAGGATATTCCTGGCGAGACTACCAAGCGGTCGTACCCAAGTGTCACTCCGTCAGCAGTGACAACTTTTTTATTATCTACATCGATAGCTGAAGCGCTACTGTGGACGACGTTGATGCCGTGCTTTTTGAGGCCTTCATAATCGTATCGCAGAGTCTCGATCTTTCGGTTGCCTCCAATCACTTCGTTGCTCATGAAGCATGTATGGTATGTCTTGTTGGTCTCGATAAGCGTGACGTCAATACTACTGTCCGCTTTTTTAATATATTTTGCTGCTATAGTTCCACCAGCTCCTCCCCCAATCACTACCACTTTCCGTGTGGCTCCAAGAACGATATTTGGAGCTCCCAGAGCAGCGCCACCAGCAATTAAAGAGATTCCGCCTAGTTTGATGAAATTTCGTCTTTTTAAATTTCCCATGATTCCAAGCGCCTACTCTAATGAATTGGAGATACTTGCGTAATAATCCGCCAGCTCTTCTAACGATTGCTTTCCAGATCCTGCAATCATTTTGTTAAGTTTAATTTTCATTTTTTTTGGCATTTGGCGATTACCGTCCAAAAAGTCATTCATAGAGTAGAGGAAATATGGCTTCCATTGTCCAGCCAATACTCCACTATCTCCCTCAGAAGATTTACCCTCACCTTCGTGGCAACTGGCACAGTACTTCTCATGCAGCTCTCTACCCGCTTGAGAATTTTCCTGACTATGGCTTTGTTTGGCAAAATACAGCTTCTGTTCACTGAAGTATTTCGCTATAGCTTTGATTTCAGCCTCTGAATAGCCTTTAGCGATTCGATTCATTATTGTTGATTCTCGCGTGAACGCTTCTACATCTTGGAAGTCGTCGTCGGAATCTATGGCTTGCTTCAGATCGTCTTTGTTTTCATATTTATATGCCAGCATCGCGCCCATCAAATAATTCGGCGACATGCTTGATAAGTTCGGGATCGCCGGCCCAGCACTGGCTCCGCTATCTCCATGGCACACGATACAAGTGCCGGTTAGCATGTTGGTTTCATTGTCAGCGGAGACTACGAGCGCAGCCAATAAAAACGCAGTTAAGCTGCTGAATTTAAATAGTGCTAGCAAAAAACCATCCTCCTCGATTTACAGTGCACTTAAAAAGCACGACTCGAAAATTAAAGTTTATACTACTTTAGAATATATATATATGTTTTCAGCATATATGTTTTGGCGCCAACAGAGGAGCAGTTATTTGAGCTTGTCAGGTATTATGGAGGTAACAATTAAATACTTTATTCGCGAGGCTCAGTGGGCATTTCATGGGCTATACCTCGATGACAATCAATGCATGTTTTCCCCTCAAGTTCCGCCTTGGCATGTTTCTTTCGAGAGAATTTAGTTTGCTCCGTTGTATCCATAGATTCGAAGGCGTGACAAGAGCGACATTCACGAGAATCAGTGGCTTTCATTTTATCCCACACTCGGTTGGCCATAACCCAACGGTGGCTTTCGAATTTCTCTTTTGTGTCAATCACGCCCGTGACTTCGCCCCATACGTCTTTTGCAGCAAGTAACTTAGCGACCATTTTTGGGCCAAGAGAATGGGGCACATGACAGTCCGCACATTCCGCACGCACACCCGACGCGTTTTTGTAGTGATAAGACTCCTTCCACTCATTAGTCACCCACTGCATTGAATGACATGAAGTACAAAACTCGGTGGAGTTGGTTTGCTCAGTAACCACAGAACCAAGAATAGCGAACGAAACGCCAAGAACTATTGCGAGCAGAAATGTCCCGCTGATTATTGTTTTTACGAGCTTCGACTGTTTTTTTTCATTCCCTATCAACTAATAACCCTTCCTAACTTTGTCGCGCTTAGACTAGCTGCGGTAAAGTCTATATCAACGTGGAGTCGGTCTATTGTAAAAACAACAAAAATTTAATTAAAGTATTAAGCTATGTTACTTAGTTTAATACTCCAGATCGAAGTTGTACATTTGCATTCCAAACAGCTTTTTAGAACCACACAGGATCATTTTTCACGAAAAATAACGATATTGACTGACCACATGGACTGCCAGCCGCAGAGCGTCTACATCGAAGGATCGATGTGCACATATTCGTTATTTACGATTACGTCAAATCACTTCAGCAAGTTCGTTAGTTCTCGATAAAACAAATCAATTTAGTGCTCCAAGCCAACTCCAAATTATATCTGCCGTATCTTCCTCCATATTATTGAAAAAATGATCTGCCTTCATTACCGTCATTTGTCTCGACTTTCTGTTGGTTGAAGATATATTTTTTTTCCTTATAGGTGCGGACCACAGGACGGCTTCGTAATCTTTTTCACCAAACAAATCAAGAACAGGAACATTGATTTTGTCCGGAGAAAAAGTCATTGATAATAAATGCTCTTCATTAATGGCACCAAGTCCTATCGCCACCAGTGCATGAACATTTGCAGCGCCAGATTGGCTCGCCCAATCCATCATCATCGAACTTCCCATGCTATGGGCAACGATTATAATGGGAATATTGGGCTGGGTAGAAAGTAAGTAGGTGATAGCGGCTTCTATTCTATTTCTTGCCGCGGGGAACTCTCTAAGATAGTCCTTATAAACTGCTTTATCAGAAAGAACAGGCATTTGGATCGACAAAGTATTGCATTTTTTCTCAGATAAAATCTCTCTTAACGGGCCAATTAAATATGAAGTATCCGGGCCTTGCCCTGTCCCATGAACCATGATGATTGAAAACTGAGCAACAGAACTTGTTGTCAGTAAGCCAAGAAATTCACCACTTTCTTCAACCTTATTGTGTTTAAGCCAGATCGGTTCTCCAACGAACAGAGTCTGTAGACTTTGGGTTGCAATTCTATTCTCTTTTTCACGATCGGCGGCATTTAGAAGAGAGGAGGACAGGACTGCAAGAAAGGTAACAAAGAGAAATGGTAAATAGACCTTTATCTGTGTTGTCACGATTGGCATCAGCTTTTCCTTCGATATCGACTATTCGTGTTGAAAACACTGTTTTGGGTACATAGCACTCAGTGTAGAGACACAGTAAACTATCATAAACGTCCATTAACAGTTACATTTTGCTCCTCTTAACCTTTTCGCAACAAGACATCTAGGTCGGCATTATCTTTATAATCGAGGTAGAACGGATGATTTTTAAATCAAATAGGTGCTGTTTCTTATTCATTCTGACATTTCATTTGTTGTCTTTTCTTCCCGCGGTGGCCTCCCAGGAAACAACCGCCGGATATCATAAGCAAACCGTCCTGAACATAAATACTTCCGAACTTCTTGTCCTGTCTCAGAGCGATGAAACTCCGGTATATATCGATGTGCGAACTCCTCAAGAGATAGCAGAGCAGGGTGGAACACTTGATTTACCCAGAGTCTACAATGTAGACCGGGGTTGGCTTGAGAGGAAAGTCCCAGAACGAGTCCTCAATAAAAACACACCTATAGTTGTTTTTTGCGAGGCTAACCAACGGAGTCCCCTGGCTGCAAAGACACTTCTTGAAATGGGATATACGAACGTCCGAAATTATGTCGATGGATTCTTAGGATGGCAAGCTGCAGGCCTTCCTATCGAGAAAGACGATGCTCCTGATTCAATGCTTTATAGTTTACCTCGCGAGGTAATCCCTAACGTATGGTCTGCGATCGGATTTACAGGCCCAGGTAGTTATTTCAACTCTGGACACAACAACAATCTTACTTTTATCATCACAAGCGATGGCGTGGTAGTGGTCAATGCCAGTGAAAATTATCTTTTGGCAAAGGCGCTTCATGACGAAATAAAATCCGTCACTGATAAAAAAGTTAAATATGTGATTCTTGAGAATGGACAAGGACATGCAATGCTCGGGTCGGCATACTGGCAAGAACAAGGAGCAAAAATCATTGCTCACTCAGATGCAGCTAAGGAGATAGAGGCCCATGGAAGCGAGGTTTTAAAGTCTGCGCGTATGAAACTTAGAGATAAATTGACGGGTACGTTTGTGTCAGTTCCGGACATAATATTCGACACAGAACACAATTTATCTTTGGGAGGAGTAGAAATCGATATATTGGATTTAGGGCCGACACATAGTCCGGGGGACATCGTGGTTTGGTTGCCTAAAGAAAAACTGGTCATCTCAGGCGACGTCGCCTTTCACGAGAGAATGTTACCCGTTTTTGAACACACAGATACTGACGGATGGATCAAGACATGGGAGGCATTCCTTGCACTCGGCGCTGAAATTGTAATACCTGGACATGGCAAGCCTACAAATTATGACGAAGTAACTAAGTACACACGTGATTACCTTCAGTTCATGAGAAATGCTGTAGGTCAAATCATTGATAACGACGGAGAACTGCAGGATGCGTACCTAATTGATCAGTCTAAATATTCTCACTTAGACACTTATTTCGAACTATCGCGACAAAATTCTGGTCGTATCTTCAGAGAAATGGAATTTGAGTAATCCTCTCGCTGCTCTGAAAAAATAAGATAGTCTCTAGCTCTGACTTGGGCTTTGTTGCATACTTATGGGCAGGGGAGAATTTCATGAAGACAGTACACGGAGCCTGCCCGCACGATTGTCCCGACACCTGTGCGTGGCTTGTAACAGTTGATGATGATGGCAAGGCAGTTGAATTTCGAGGTGACCCTGAACATCCGTTTACTAACGGCTCACTTTGTTCGAAGCTAAAACGTTATCCACAGCGGGTCTATAGCGAAGATAGAGTTCTTTATCCAATGCGTCGAGTTGGCCCCAAAGGGACAGGAGCGTTTGAACGTATAAGCTGGGATGAGGCGCTGAAAGAAATTAGCCAACGTCTTAAACAAACACTTACCGACTCTGGCCCTCTTGCCGCAATGCCCTACAATTTTGCGGGAACGATCGGGATGTTGCAACGATATGCCGGCGAACAATTTTTTGCACGATTAGGTGCGACGGAAGTTTTAGGGGACCTCTGCGGTGCAACGGCGTACGACGCCCTTTCATCTGTGATTGGGCCTATGGATAGTATGCAAGTTGAGGACATAGAGCACAGTCGTTTTATTATTCTATGGGGAACCAATACAGCGACGACCAACGTACACTTGTGGTCAGGACCTATTGCACGAGCCAGAAAAGCTGGGGCAATAGTTGTCTCCATCGATCCGATAAAGACTAACACAGCCGCACATTCAGATTGGCACATCCAAGTAAAACCAGGCACTGATGCGGCTTTAGCGCTAGCGATGATGCACGTTATCGTACGCGACGGTCTACATGATGAAGAGTTCATCAATAAACACTGTTTGGGCTTTGAATCTTTAAAGGAGCGGATACTTGACTATCCTCCTGAAAAAGCTGAAAAAATAACAGGTGTGAGCGCAACAGAGATCGAAAAGCTAGCAAAAGCCTATGCAATGGGGACACCTTCCGTCATACGAACAGTAGTAGGAATGGAACGCTACTCAAATGGGCACACAGCCGTTCGAGCGGTCTCTTGTTTGCCGGCACTGACAGGCTCTTATCAGCAAAGAGGAGGGGGACTTAGCTCTTTTATGTTGACCATGTTTTTCGATGTGCTTGATTATAGTGTGATGCTTCCGCAGAAAGAACATTTACCAAGAAAGCGCAGTATTCATTTGGTTGAGCTTGGAAAGGTTCTTACTGATCCAAAGATGGCTCCACCTATAGAATGGATGATGGTATACAACTCTAACCCAGTAGTCTCAGCTGCAAATCAAAATTTAATAATTAAAGGACTAAAAAGAGAGAACTTATTTACTGTTGTTCATGAGCAGTTCGTCACAGATACCGCACTTTACGCGGACATTCTGTTGCCAGCTACGACTCAATTTGAGCATCTTGAACTCATGCCATCTTGGGGTACTGGCTATATCGCGTTAAATAAACCGGCTATAGAACCATTAGGTGAGGCACTTCCCAATACTGAAGTATTTCGTCGCCTTTCTAAAGCGATGGGCTTTGATGAGGAATACCTTCATTTAGGTGACGAAGAAAGGATCCGTCGCATGTTAAACACCGGCCATGAATACCTGAATGGAATCACTTATGAAACCCTTGAAGTAGATGGCTGGGCACGACTTAATCTAAAAGATTTTCAACCATTAGCTGAGGGAAAATTCAATACCCCAAGTGGAAAGTGTGAGCTTTACTCTCAAGCATATGCTGATGCCGGCCAAGATCCTCTCCCTACGTACGAACCACTGGACGATTTTGAGTATGGGATAGGACACGCTACTCCGTTACATTTGATTACCGCCAAATGCGCCCATTTTCTAAATTCTGAATACGTAAATCTCCGTCACAAAGGTACGGAGAAACACGAACCAAAAGTTGACATTAATCCTGCAGATGCGAAAACCAGAAATATCATCGATGGAGACTTGGTGAAATTGTTTAATTGCTTCGGTGAAGTTCATGTCCGAGCAAATGTCTCTAAAATGACTAAAGAAGGTGTGGCCTACCTACCTTTTAATTGGTGGCCGGAAACCACGGCTAATGGCCAATCAGCCAGCGCACTGACCCCAGATGGGGTTAGCCGACGGGATATTGGCAGTAATGCATTTGACGCACAAGTTGAAATACAGAAGATCGGTTAGCCTATTATAATTGATTGTGAAGCAGACACTAAAACACGCTCAGGAAGAGAAAAAAAATGACCGAAAAAAATGAATACTATAGCGAAGAAAAACACGGGCCCCATGAATACTTTGAGCTAGGAGATTTTTCTCTGGTATCAGATGAGGTGTTGTTAGGAGCGCGAATAGCATACAAAACCGCTGGGGTTTTAAACGAAGCTAAAGACAACGCCATTCTTTTCCCTCACATGTGGTCGGGCACGTCAGCTTCAATGGAGTCGTTTGTAGGATCAGATCGTCCTCTAGATCCCTCCAAGTATTTCATTATCTTTCCTGGACAATTTGCCAACGGATTCTCCACCTCGCCTAGTAATGCGGCAACTCCGCAAAATGGCGGTAATTTTCCTAATATCATGATCGGTGACGACGTGGTAGCGCAGCATCGATTAGTAACCGAAAAATTCGGGATCTCTCAACTCCAGTTGGTCACTGGCTGGTCAATGGGTGCTGAGCAAACTTATGAATGGGCAGTTCGTTATCCCGACATGGTGAAACGAGCTGTGCCTATCGCCGGTACAGCTAAAACCACACCACACAATTACATCTTCGTTCGGTCACACGAGAATGCCATAAAGTCTGACCCCGCATGGGCAGGAGGGCTTTACAGTAAATCCTCCGACGTCCATGTCGGCCTGCAGCGACATGCCGAAACTTGGTCGGTAATGGGTCTATGTTCTGATTTCTACAAACAAGAGATTTGGCGAGAGATTGGTTTTGAGTCTCTTGAGGGGTTTTTAACCGGTTTTTGGGGCGCTTACTTCGCACCAATGGACCCTAATAATCTTATTTGGATGGGTTGGAAATGGCGTCATGGAGATGTGAGCATCAACACCGAAAACGATTTAGACGTCGCACTATCTAGCATTAAAGCTAAAGTAACAGCTGTCGCATTTTCCAACGACATGTTTTTCCCACCAACGGATATTGAAGCTGAGGTAAATAAAATCCCTAACGCTCAATATGAAGAAATTGAATCTTTATGGGCGCATTTTGCAATGTTTTGTATGAACGATAGAGACAAAAATGCCATCGATGACGTGTATAGAAGAGTGCTGGCTAGTTAACCGGAGTAGGGCGCTACACTCGATTTTGACTACACGGAAGTAAATAACCTAAGCTTATACTAGATCATTAATTGCTCTACTCCTGACTCTCGATTGTGCTCGCTGATTATTTCCAATTCAGCTTGGGTCGCCCATTTCTCGTCCCAGTCGCGCAGCATAGGAATCATTTCTTTCCAAAACCAAAATGGGATCCAAGAAATCAATGTCATAGTGATATAGCCGTATGGGCTCTCAGGCATTGGTTTCCATTGGAATTTGTAATGAGGTAAATGAGCACTTTCATGGTGCGTACCATGCCGGCCAAGATTGAAAGTGAAATAGTTGCCGACAGGGTTACAGCTGGAGAAGGTGTTTCGAGACGTTATAGGCTCTCCGTCCAGTCTGATTAGCCCATAATGGGAAAAGAAATTCAGACCCTCTAAAATGTATTTAGATACTAGAGCAGATATAAACCAAATACCAAATCCTATCCATCCGCTAGCTAGAAATACGAGAGAGATTACTAAGCCACCCCTTAGCCAGGCGTGAATCACCCTGTTATGGATAGATAAAGAATTTTTCCCAGCCGCTTCCAATCGTGTTTTTTCTATACCAAAACCATTTCGCCATTGTTCCAGCTGTCCGTTAGTTAGAAATGTATAGAACCCTGTGCCACGCTTTGGAGATACCGGATCCCGCCCAACGAGACCTAGGTTTTTGTGGTGCCCATATACGTGCTCAGTCGCAAAATTGGTGCCAAACGAAAGAGCAAAATCCCATCGCCCAAGCCACAAATCAAAGGGGCTATTTACTCTGTGAGTAAGTTCATGGCACGATCCGGTTCCACTCACGCCCAATAAAGCGCCTAACGAAATTCCAATACCAATTAGCGATATTAGCCCGTTTGCATCCTTAGCAACCAACACATTATGTTCTATGCCGATAGCACTAAGGTAACTGTTGACGAATGCTCCATACCCTAACAAATCAACAGAGCTCACAGCCCATAAAGCGACAAACAATACGAAAAAATGGCATGCTACGACGGAGTAAATTATTAGATCGTGGATAATTGGAAACCGATATTCCGGATTAGTTTCGTCCCGCCAATTCTTTGTGACTATTTCTCCTCCGACTCCGAAGATAAACAAGAATGCGACTCCGGTCCATGTCCAAGGTCCACCAGCAAGAAGTCCTGTTACTAAAAAAGAACTCCATATCCAATGTATATAACCAAATCTTAGATATTTCCACATTTCTTACCGTTTCCCTAAAAACAGAGCAGAGGATTCATAGTAAATGCTAGTAAGGCCCCATGCAAACTTGTTCAGAGGCCATTAGTAGACAGAGAAATGGTAACAAGGTGCGATACCTACCTCATCATTTACTTCGCATAATGTATATTATGTTAAATTTAGTAGGAATGAGCTAATTACCGAAATGTGATGACCCCGCTGGCCAATCGACCCATAGGAGGTTCTCTTCACTCAACTTTTCGCCCGCGCTCGATTTCCTGCCCACAACCAGCACCGCTGCGACCCGAACGACACTATGCATTTCTTAGCTGTACCAATTAAAAGTGTTTTCAATCTTGCAATTAGGCTTACTCGCCATCACCATCCCAGCCGCCATCCACTCTTAAAGTAGCGCCAGTCGTGTAACTTGATGCCTTACTTGCAAAGTATAGCGCTGCACCAATTATCTCTTCTGGATTACCACCGCGCTTAATCGCAGCCCGTTTTGCTCGTTGTTCGAAAGAAGCCATATCCCACGCTTTGGAAATATCAGTTAAAAATGGCCCCGCCATAATACAGTTAACTCTCACGCTGTCACCATATGCGTGTGCATACGCGCCTGTCAGAGCATTTAATCCAGCCTTGGCAGCTCCATACGGCTGGGAACTGGGTGAAGGTGCTTCTGAGGCGGTAGAAGAAATATTAATAATAGAGCCTCCACCAGATGCTTTCATCCTGGAGCCAACCAAGGCCATAAGTCTGAATGGCGCTTTTAAGTTAATTGCGATAACTTTGTCGAATAGCTCTTCGGACACTTCCTCCAACGATGGATATAGAGGTGACATCCCAGCATTATTCACAAGGACGTCTATTTTCCCTAAGGCGCTTTCAACCTCATTCACCATCGGCTCAAGCTGGTCCCATTTACCCACATGGCATGCAAAGGGGAATGCCCTTGTGCCGATGTCTCTGATTTCGGCAGCGACCAAGTCACAGGATTCAATCTTTCTACTGACAATGGCTATATTAGCCCCCTCTTTCGCAAATGCTAGCGCCATTTCACGACCCAGTCCCCTGCTCCCGCCTGTGATTAACACCGTTTTTCCTGCTAATTGTTTGCTAACCTCAGTCATTTTTTACACTTCCTACTAAAGAATTTATTCCGATCACCAATAAAATTACCACCACTAAGACACTCGGGAGTCCTGGCAAAAAACCCAGCACACTTAAAAAACTGCTTTCTCCAAGTGGGTTGTCTCCTAATGTCAGGGCGCGATTGGCGACGGCATTCCCTATCCAGTAAAACAAGGTGAATGACCACGCGACATAACTGAACCCGTAAGCCATAAACTTATTTTTGATCTCCGATAAGTCCAACATAGGTAATGCTAGAGCCACAACCATCACTAGTACTCCATTGAGGATCCCACCAGTATGCGCCCTCACCCAACCGTCAGTTGTACCGTAACTGGGTAACTCAACAATATAGCCAGGCCAGACTTCTAAGCCTCCAACAAGCTGAAATAGAAGCATAAACCCTGCAAACATTGCTATAAGAATGACAAGCATTCCGTTGATCATCATGACTCGCTGCATATTTTTCATATGATAAAACTCCATCCGTAGAATATTTAGACTTAATTTTGATAACAGTTATAGCGCTTTTGAAACGTGTCTTATCCCTAGAATGGTATAGGTATCCTAGGATCGGACGTATCTATCAATGGCTGTTTCTCGGGATCCTCAGAGGGGTAAGCTTCGACCCAGTCGACAAACCATTGAGGATCTTTAGAATTTCGAGGGTTATGCCAGGGCATAAGAGCACTTAACAAAAATGGCCCCACGTTCCAGAGAAGAGACCCAAACAATTGCACAATTCCTAATTGCCCTTTTAAGGACCAAAGCAACTTATCTTTTTTCAATGCGGCAAACATACCCACTACAGCATATCCCAGTACATGAAAAGTGCCATGAAATACGCCTAAAGCTCGTGTACGATAAGAGCCTGAGTGAGCCATGTAAACATCAAATGCGACGTTCTTGTGTTCTGCCTCTTCTATCATATGCATTAGCCAGAAAGACGATATATACGGGCAGGCATTCTTGAATAATTTTGTTCTTTTCCCAATAAACCAGTTCGTGAAACCTTGTGTCATGGTTTCGAAACCAGCACTATATGCAAGCTGGTTTTCCAACGGTTTTGTTGATAAATTTTGATATGATTTTTTTATTTTCTCTTCAATTGATTTGAATTCCGGGTACCCGTTTTTATTAAGTAAAACATTTAGCCGTTTGTGGCACTCGTGATGTCGGTATTCTTGACCGTTGAATTGCTTGATATCAGCCAACAGCTCAGGATCTTCAATTCGTTTCCTAGCCTCATCATTAGTCCGACACAAGTATGGCTCTAGATACGGCATCGTCAAGGACACGCCATTCATAAAGTGCGCAAAAACAACGCTATGTGGATTCCATTTTGGATTTAGATCGTCGGGAAAGTCGAAGTTGAATGCTCGAACTGTAATATTTTTCTTCATAGCTGTCGTCCTTTAAACCCGTTTTCGAGAATGAAAAGGGTTACTTCAACTAATATTAATTCTATTAAAGTATCTTAAAGATGTTTCCCCAAAACCCCTTGCAACAAGTGCACTGATTCTTTTAGGCACAAGAAGAAGGCTACACTAGTTATAACCCGCACGCTAGCCTCCTCCCGCTGTTCCTCTATCTTATAAACGACTGCAAAGCGTCGTTACACACCCCAGCAATGTCAGGCTGTCTTATGTCCTGTAATGCTGGTGGAGGAAAATCTTTATTTAAAGCGACCGATTCCAGAGCATGCCTTTCCCCTTTATATATAAGACCTAAAGGCAGTCTCTTCTCCTCGCGCAATTCTTGCATTCGGGTGAATGCAGCAGCCCGGTTTGTAGGGTCATACCCTTCCTCTGCATCTACATCGTAGACGCTAGTTCTCCAATCTCTGTAGGTATCGTTATATGTTACGCAGGGAGAAAGCACTTCCAAGTACGACATACCTCCGCCTTCAGCGGTGTGCTTCAGCGCAGCTAAAGTCAAGTCAAGTAATTGAGCTGGCTGACCACTATAAGCTCTCGCAAGAAAAGTAGACCCGGGAATACTTAATCCCAACATAATCGGGTCAAGATCTTCCTCTAGATTATCTTGATAGCCAGTGGGTGCCGTTGGAGAGGCCTGTCCTTTAGTCAGTCCATAAGTGCCATTGTTCATGACTATGTAGGTCACTCCGGGATTACGTTTGAAGGCATGTACCAAGTGTCCGCCCCCAATAGCATACCCATCCCCGTCGCCACCTACACCGACGACAGTCAGTTCAGGATTAGCCAACTTCGAACCCGTTACAGTCGGTAAGACTCGGCCATGCAAAGTATGGTATCCGTAACAAGAAAGATTATTCTGGAGAGAGCCTGAACAGCCAATCCCGGCCACAACCATTCTCTCATGAGGAGGAATTTTTAGTTCTTCTAGCGCGCTGACCAGTGCCTGTAAGACTCCGAAATCTCCACAGCCTGCACACCAGATAGGTCGTGAGGGAGTATATGTTTTTGTCATGCGACTTCATCCTCTTTGAGATTCAGCTTACTAATAACGCTATTCACTAAGTCTTGCGCTTGCATTGGAATACCATCATAACGAAGTATATTGTTGATGTTTTCTTCTTCACCGCCATGCGCAATGATTAACTTAGCTAGTTGAGCAGTAGCGTTATATTCAACAACAAAGATATTAGGGCAGCGTTTTGTGAACGCTGGAGTGTCATCTAACATTGGCCATAACGTTCTTACTTGGTGGTATTGCGCGAAAATACCTTTCTGGGCCAGTAGATCTATCGCTTCAAGAATCACGCCATAACACATTCCAACACCGATAAACCCAATATCTGCAGTCTCCACTCCATGGTTTATAGCTATGGGTAGCTCAGGTTTCATCGACACCATCTTACCCTGCCGCTTAGCAACCATCTTGTTTCTATTGATAGGGTCTGTTGATACTAGGCCAAACTCATCATGTTCGTTCCCAGTAACCAAGCCCATACCACCGGGCGTGCCTGGCGGTGCAAAGTCTGAGGCACCACTATCTGTATGCAAATAGCGTTTGTATACTTCTAGTTTAGAAACTTGCTCTGCATCTAGTCGTCCGCCTCGATCTATAACTACGGATGAGAGATCTATCGGATCAACCGTTGCGGTGTTCTGAGACAAGCCTTGATCCAAGCACATGAAAACTGGAACTTGATATTTTTCAGCGATGTTGCATGCCGTCACGGTTAAGTGAAAGCATTCTGCAGGATTCCCTGGAGCCAACACGACTCGTGGAAAATCTCCAGCACCACCATAACAAAGCAAATTAATATCGCTTTGCTCGGGCTTAGTTGGCATCCCAGTACTCGGCCCGCTTCGTTGAGCATCAACAATGACCATCGGTATTTCTGCCATTCCCAGTTGACCAATGCCTTCTTGCATTAAAGCTATGCCCGGTCCACAGGTCGCCGTCATGGTTCTAGTTCCGGTAATTGCGGCACCGATAGACATATTTATAGCAGAGAGCTCATCTTCGGCCTGCTTTACGACACCCCCAAACTTAGGAAGCCATTTGACTAACCATTCCATTACATCAGTTGAGGGAGTAATAGGGTAACCTGCAAAAAACCTTCCACCAGCAACTGCAAACCCAAAAGCAACGGCTTCATTTCCAGTAATTAGCATATGGGCCTTCGAATCTGTTGCAACTATTTCGAACAAACCTTCACCTATCGTCAAGCCTGCGTCGTCAGCAAGTGTGCAACCAACGTTCAACGCATCCAAATTATACTTGAGCGCTTGTGCACCTCTTCTTCCAAAACGCTTCTCAAAAGCGATCTTCATTTGGCCATCGTCAAGGCCTATCAATCTCCCTATCACCGCAAACGAAATACTATTTTTATAAATATCTCTTCTGAAATGTTTAACAGCATATCTGCTCAGCGGAACACCAATCAGCCGGACACCTTCAGGTAATTTAGATTCGGCCGTCAGCTCTCCGTTTGAACTATCGTAAATAACGATACTTTTCGCATTTAATCGGAAGGCATATTTTGGTATCGCCGCCTGATCAAACGCTACCATTAGATCGATATGACTACTAATGCACAGTCGCTCTCCGTTATAGGCACGCAAAGTAGCGGCAGTGATCCCACCTTTGATTCGCGAGAGAACGTCTCTTTCAGTATAAACTCTCAAACCTGATGTACGAAGTACGTCTGCGAGAATATTAACTACCGTCAGTGATCCGTCTCCCCCTTGTCCAGCTACAATTACATTGAGGTCTTCTAACCGAGGCTTGGTATTGTTATTCATTTCCCTTCTCCATCATTTTTTTGAGGGATCTTCTTCTTTTTGCGCGGCGGCGGAGGTAATGGACGCCAGTTTTTTGCAGAAGCTCCATCTTCCCAACCACGATAGTAATTTTTAGGATCGAGATTTCCTATTTCAGCGCGCTCTCCTAATGATGGCATCAATGCAGGCAATGGGCGATTGCGCTTATATTCAGACAGTCTAATGACTAAATCTTTGCCTAAAGGAGCTTCTTCAAACTCCTTCGTCTCTACCCAACCGTCATCAATTAAAGCTTGAAAAGCTTTATGCCCCGCCTCAGTCCTAATGATAGTAAAAGTCCATTTATCCATGCCGATACCGCCCAGTGCTATGTCTGCATTGTCAGCAGAATAATCCATGCAGTAAAGGCAAGCCGGTCGAGCGTACTTTCCGAAGGCCTTAAGCGATTTCACTTCCTCTCGACCATCTCTCAATTTTATTTCAACTCGACCCTTGATATTAATGTTCATAATATCTTTTTTGGGAACGTCTAAATCTTGAGCTAACCAGTCGATACCTTCTTCAGTGAAAGCCTCTGAGCATAACAGCCCTATGACCAAAGAAATGTTGTCTTGGTACCACTCGGCAACGTCAAGACGGATACTAGAAAACTGCTGTTGCCGCACACCATTTACTTGGCAAGGAACTCCCACAACGGCAAGAGGAGAGAGATCTTTTTTCATAGCTTCGACAAGCGCTAATGTGTTTGGTTGGTAGGTGTAGCGCGAGCGAGCCCCTTTAATTACCTCTTCAGGATTTGTCTGTAGCATCGAGCTTCCCATTTGAGGGTTGTCCGCATGCTCCTCTCCTGCAACGGCAGCGTTAATCGTGCCATTTTTCATCCCATGTAAAAGAAGAGCCGTACAAACGCCACCATCTTGGCCTTGATCAACAGTCGCCTTATCAGTAGCTCGCGCATAGACTCCATAATTATAAGGACCGAACCCTTCATCCTTTACGGGCTCTTTTAATTGGATCTGATCTTTCATGTCTCGATCAGTCGGTCTAAGTACTGGACAAACGTCGACGCATAATTCGCAAAACACACATGCGTTATGTCTAGTGTCGAGAGGGACTTCATCTTTGTAGTCGAAAACGTCCACCGGACATATCGTGACACAGGCTGCGCACCCGATACATTTTCCTGGATCAACGACTTCTTCCATAAGAAGATCAACTGCTTTGAACCCACCTCGGTTATATTCAGATCTCCAAGCGTAGGCCCATTCGTTCGGATCAGCGCCTTGATCAACCAAACGGTGATAACGACCTTGAACTTCTTTAGTTAAATTATCTAGATCCAACTCTGCTCCCTCCAGCTATTTGAAACTTATTGATCAACATAAGGATGACCATCGACGCGAACTGACATTCTCCAACACACAGCGCTCTGTAGGCCGCAATTGAGTGCCAGCATACGGTACCTAGTCTATCGAGTCCGGCAAGTGTAAATGCTAAAGACCCACGATGAGAACCGATTTTATTATCTAATGCGAGCAAATACAATAAGCTACTGCATAGCCTAATGTGCTGTGAACTTGCTTAAAAGAATCTAATTATTTCCAATTGTATCGAGTCATCTTCTCTAACTGGATAAAAAGCATCATGATCTGCCGTGTCGTAAGTAAAACGCGCCTCTAACTCCATTTTCCAATGATTCCCAAACCGGCGGCTGGCCTCTAAATTTGTAAAATATCCCCCATTATTCATGTCTGCGCCAATTCCCCCTAGCAATTGGGTATCCGCGGCATCGTTCACGGCAACTCTCATTCCAGTGAAAATATCGTTGTTAAAAGCACCTGTAGACTTAAAGCCTCTTTCATCCCAATGGTATTCACTTAATAGACCTAAATCTATTGCGGTACCTCCAATTCCTACAACCGTGTATTCAAAACCACTTACAGAGGCAAAATACGTCTTATCTTGTCCCTGCCGCCTCATAACCTCCAGCTTTAGCAACCAATTTTGAAGCGTGGCTTGCAAATCTAAGCTAGTTTGGTGAATTAGATCGTAATAAGGCACCAAACTAAGCTCTCCCTGGACGGACTTTCGCGCCAAAAACCGAGGCATTCGGCTGGTCCCCCAGAAATGACTCAGACCCAGATCGAGAGGGCCTAAGTAGCCGGAAAAACGTACCGCGTAATCAATATGCTTCTCCTCCGCAGCAGATTGGTACATGGGTGAGCTTTGATCAATTTTTATACTCGAACGAAATCGTGCATCTTTATCCGGAAAAGTTCTTTCCCTGAAACCCGGCAAAACAAAAAAGTCAGCAGTACCCCAGTCCCGTACTAGCGTTAAATTGACCATTGGCTGACCCAGTTTATCCTCCAGGTCTGTGTTTTCGACCGCATCGCTTTGGTTAATAATATCTATTAAGTGGTTCGACTCGGCGACACCCCAGAATACTTTTCCTATTCCCGCCCTAAGTTCCCAGGATGTGCTGTTGTAATTGTAAATGAATTCCCGTAGATCTACATGAGTGCGCCTTGAGTCGTATTGGTCAAGTCGAGCAAACGGAACCAACAGGACGCTATGCCTCTCATCACCCCACGTTTTGTAAAATTCAGGTTGAAAAGCTAATGACACGTTCTCACTTTTCTGATTGTCATGAAGTCCTTTATTGGGGAAAGCTCTGAACTCCAAAGACAGATATCCTGATATCTCGGTGGCTTCAGCACCTATTAGTTCAGCAACGAAGAAAAAGCTAAAAACAACAATGGCTGCGAAATAGGATAATTTATTACTCAGTACTTGGCTTAATGTCATGCCTTTAAGTATACAACGAATGATGGTGAATACTAAAAATAATATTCATTATTCAGCAAGAAAATTTCTAAACGTAGAACAAAACTAGGCTTCAAAAGGTAAATACTTTAAGTGACTGAAACACTTCATCCGCTACTTTTCTGATAGGCATAGAATCGTGCAGCCTTGGTGAGAGATAGGTAGTGTTTACATTTGTGGATTAGCTATGCAGCAGTGCGCTCTAGACTAGTGTTGATGAAAGCGGTGTCGCTTTTTTTATTGATCTTCAAATTAAGGCTTATATCAAAAGTTCCATAGCGATATGATCTATATTCGCATCCACGAAGACATCTCCATAGGCGATAAAACCAACACGTTCATAAAAGGCTCGTGCAGGGAGTTGCGCGTGAAGGTATATTTTGCTCATATTGATTTCATGCGCAAAATCTAAAACAGCCAAAATTATCATGCGGCCAATACCCTGCCGGCGATGTTCTTTAAGAACGGCCATACGACCGAAGTGACCGTCATTTAGTAGTCGCGCCGTCCCCACTGGACATAGATCGTCACCGTAAGCTATCCAATGGCTAGCCACTGGATCAAACTGATCAAAATCGAGATCGAAAGGGACATTCTGCTCTTCAACAAAGACAGGGATACGCACAGCTTTTATTGACATTTCACTGACACCCCACTCTACTTTTTTGATCTTGGACCTAGGCATGATTAGAGATTTTTTCCAAACTTAATATTACTTAATCGATTTTTCGACCATTTACAAAATGGGTGTAACTTCGGCCGGTATCTTGATCAGACTGGTTCTGTAGAACAGCTTCTCTCTTTTCTTCGGTCACTTCTACTAACGTGGGGTATTTTGGTTGGGTCATGAATTGTGCAAACCACTCCCCTAGCATTTGATCGTCATTTAAGAGATTTAACAACATAGCTTTAACTTGGTGGATATATTCTTTGGAAATCGGCTGCGCAGATCCCCTTGCAGTAAGAGGAGGGTCAATCAAATGTTCCGGCAGTAAATCGCGACTTAATAATTCTGTGGCTAAGTCATCGAGCATTTCGATTGAGGTGGGAGCCCTAAATCCAATTGAAAAAGTAGTACATTCCCCTATCGCAACCCCATGATGGGCTGTCTTTGGCGGCAAATATAACATATCACCCGTATTCAAAACCCACTCATCTGTAGCAAAAAAATTGTCCAGAATCTTGAGCGAAGTGCCGCTTTTCGAAGTAGCTTCACCAATATCTGACTCGCATATCTGCCAACGACGACTCCCTTGTCCTTGTAACAAAAAGACATCGTAATTGTCTTTATGGGGTCCAACATTCCCACCATCCTCAGCATAGCTAATCATAATGTCGTCAATTCGCCAAGAAGGTAAAAAGTTAAAATAGTCACGTAATTTTGCTACTTCTGGAACCCATAGATCTACAGCCTGAACTAGTAACGTCCAATTATCTTCTGGTAGCTCTTGAAAGCGTGTCTCATCAAAAGGCCCGTGCTCCAATTGATAATCGTCCCCAATGATAAGTCGTGATTCAATTTCGGACTCTAACGACATGGCCGCTAAGTCATCCCCGTCGATCGGTGACACGAAATCAGGAATCGCATCTCGAATGAGCAGCGGTTTTTTTTGCCAGTAATCCGCTAAAAATTCGTCTGCAGTCAGTTTGCCAAAAATTAGATGTTCGTTACTCATGACCGATTAAAGCTCTTCGAAACGACGCGTCAGTTTACAGGTAAAACCAACCAACGAACGCTCTCTGAATTGTGCCTTTGCATTATTTTTCATTAAAACGACCCTCATTTCAATTAATCAGAGATCACCGAAGTTCAAGGTCTTGTCGGGTGTCGATATCTTTCACAACCCCCTCGTTATTTATTTCGATAAAGCTCACATCAGACAAATGACGTTGAATAATTTCCTTAGCCCCAGCGTCCCCCTTTAAGGCAATTAGCTCTTCTCTATAGATAGCGGGGAATCCTACCGGATGCCCCATTTCCCCACAAAACAAAGGCACAGTAATTTTATTGGTCGAATTCATCAGACAGACAACTGTTTCAACTATGGTTTTTGTGACGAACGGCATGTCCGACAGGACTATAAGGAAGTCGGTGTCCAGCGAAGCGGCTCGGACCCCGTCGCCTAAAGTGTGAGCCATACCTTTTGCCGCATTTTCGGAACGGGTCACAGAAAACCCGTAAGAATTAAGCACTTTGCTCGTAATGTTCTGTGGCTCTTCAACCATGATCAGCATTTTACCGACAAGAGGCTCAACCACCGTTGCTACCTGTACGCAGATGGGGATATCTGAATCAGGGACTACTGCGACTAATTTATTGCCACCGAACCTTCTGGATTTTCCTCCAGCAAGTACAATTCCCGTGACTAGATTGGCCTTCATTTCTGATTTACTCAAGCCGGCTGGAACTAATGTCAACTCGATTTCTAACAGCGGTTATCTCTGTGATGATGGAAAGCGCTATTTCTTGCGGCTTCCGAGTGTTGAGGTCGAGACCAATGGGCGCATGCAGGCGTCGGATGTCCTCATCCTCCATTCCAAAGTGAGTTTTCAAGCGATCAGCTCTATTATATGTTGTTCTTTTTGAACCAAGCGCTCCTATATAAAAAGCGTCAGTTATTAACGCTTCCATAATAGCCATGTCATCTATTTTAGGATCGTGTGTTAAAGCCAAAACACAAGTCTGGCGATCTGGTTTGGCCAATCGAACAAAATCATCAGGATAGTCAGTATATATTTCACTTTCACTAAAAGGCCATGATTCTCTATAGTCCTCTCTAGGCTCGCAAACTTTTACCTCATAATCCATTAAGTTAGCTATTTGATAAACCCATTGTGATAATTCGCCCATGCCGACAATTAAAATTTGCCAGCTCCTTTCGTAAAGAATTTCATACGTAGCTGAAGAAAAGCCAGTTTTATCGTCATCTATAGCCGGCCGCCAGGTTATTTCTAGCGCGGGAACCGTGACACTACGAACGAGGCTAATTCCATTAGCCAGTTGTTTCACCATTTCATCAAGGGCGGAAATAGAGTCTAAAGGCTCCAAAAGCAACAAGAGTGTCCCTCCGCAAGGCAGGGTACGCGTAGTTTCAGAGGAATACTCGATGAGCGCGGCTTCTGTTGGAAATTCATTTTGAATGAGGCTTATTAATTCGTCCTCGATACATCCCCCGGACACTGACCCTATAAATTTCTTTGATTCAGATATTGCCATCACAGCGCCAATGGGCCGAGGTGAAGAACCCCACGTTTTCAACACTGTAGCAAGAACAACACGTTCTCCGGCAAGTTTCATTGAAATCGCATCTTCAATAGTCTTCGCTTCACGTTGCATTACAGACCGCGGCTCCATAACTACCCTTTTATTTTTATACGATAATTAAACAATCAGAGAATATAGCTTCGAGAAATCAGATACCTGGTCAAGAGTTATATGAACAATCCGCCCAATTTTGAGCTACGGCAGCTCTCCGTATTTAGATTTATAGATCTTCACTCTATTTTCTAAATCACTTTTCAAACCTTCCAAGCCTTCTGCTTTGACAATAGCATCAAACAGCTCTCGAGATTCCGTGACCACACTTTCGCCGCGAATCAATACGTCGTATACATACCACTTCCCATCATTATTTTTAAGCCTATAAGTCACTAATATAGGTCGTCCGTCACCCAGTATTTGGGTCTCGACAATGGCTCGATCTTTCCGAATTTGCTCACTCGTTATAATGCTTGATTGTTGTTTATACCGTTGAAACTTTTGTCTATAAGTATCTTCGAGATATTGGGCCAAATAATCCACAAACAATTTACGCTCTTCCCCATTAGCAACTTTCCAATCCTCTGACAAAGCGCTTTGAGACATACTTCTGAAATCGAAGGAACGATCGATTAATTGGCCAATTTCAGACCACTGCTGTTGTTGATTGAGCGAAATGTTCTGTAAAATAGAAAGTGCTAGATGTGTTGTCGTTTTTATTGTGACGCTAGGCGATATACTATTTTTAGCAAGAGATGGCTGCATAGAGGCTAGCGCCCAAAGAGCCACGGTAAAAACTAATGTAGTAGGTTTAACGCTCACTTTTCAAAATGCCTAGCCTTTCTAGTACAATTTTCTATTTTACAGTACTTAACCCAATAGTCACAGCATCGCCATTGATTGTAAACGTGTCGTTCCAAGTAGCTGTCTTGCTTTGAAGAGACGAATTGATTTCATCTGCAAGCGTCTCTCTTTTAATGAAGGCGGTATGTTCTTCTATAGCTTTATAGGTCTCTCCAGCGGTATTAACGTTTACTATAACTCTATCTGTGAGATTAAGATCTGCAGATTTGCGCATTGATTGGATGCGGTTCACCAGTTCTCTAGCACAACCTTGCAGCCGGAGTTCCTCGGTTAGCTCGGTATCAATCGCTATTGTAAGGCTACCGTCCTGCGCCACGCTCCAATCGCCAACCTCTTCGCTTATTATTTCAACATCATTAATGTCGATCCGAATGGCTTCTTTATTAACCATTATATTTAACGTCCCACCCTCAACCAAAGTACTAATGTCGACTGGGGATAGCTCAGTTATGGAAGATGCCAGCGCCTTCATTTTACTTCCGAATTTTGGACCCAACGACTTGTAGTTTGCTTTTGCTCTGCGTGTGACAATTCCAGACGAGCTACTAATGAACTCAATACTCTTTATATTGACCTCTTCAAGAATTATTGATTCCATGGCTTGAACACTAGACTCGTCAATATCTGGGGCAGTGACTACAAGTAGCCTAGAAAGCGGTTGTCTGACATTTATATTACTTCGATTTCTCAGTAAAAGAACAAGTTGAACAATTTGTCTCGCAAGACTCATTTTATGCTCAAGGTCAGGCAATTTCCGCCCTTCTGTAGTTGCAGGAAACGATGCACAGTGTACTGATTCGTGGACTTCTTGAGACGTCAGGTCATTTAGGTTTTTATATAACCAATCGCCAAAGAAAGGTGCGATAGGGCTAATTAATTTGGCCAGCCCAAGAAGGCAATCATATGTCGTTTGATAAGCACATTCTTTTTGATGAACAGCATCGCTGTCCCTTCCCCCTTGAGCCACCTGCTTCGCAGACCAAAACCGAGGACGGGATCGCCGTATGTACCAGTTGGATAGTTCTTCTACGAACTTCTCTAGCTCGCGTGCCGCTCTGGTAACATCATAATTATCGAACGCGTGATCAACGGTGCCGATTGTCGAATCCAAACGACTTAGAATCCATTGGTCAAGCTCACTCCTTTCGCAAACTGGAATGACTGCTAATTGGTATGAGAAACCGTCAATGTTTGCGTAACTGGACATAAAACGATAGACATTTTCTATAGTTCCGAAAAATTTTCCTCTAACTTCGGACAGGCCAGACTCAGAAAATTTCATGCTGTCCCACGGGCTAGAGTTGCTCATCATATACCAACGCACAACGTCAGCTCCGTACTTATTCACTATATCGAAAGGGTTTACAGTATTCCCTTTCGATTTGGACATTTTTTCGCCTTTCTCGTCTAAAACAAGACCGTTTACTATCACGTTTTTGAACGCAACATTCTTTTGAACCAAAGTTGCGATTGCATGTAACGTATAGAACCATCCTCTTGTCTGATCCACACCTTCGCAAATGAAATCTGCGGGAAAATGCTTTTCGAAAAGTTCTTTATTTTCGAATGGATAATGCCACTGAGCATAGGGCATCGCTCCAGAATCGAACCAAACATCAAGCACGTCAGTTACTCGTCGCATAGTCCCGCCATCAGGCGCCGCCCAGGTGATCTCATCAACGAAAGGACGATGAAGGTCAAGCTCATCCGATGCCGTGTTCAAATTGGATTTTTCTCTTAGTTCACCTATTGACCCTATCACTTCAAAGTATTCAGACCCCTCTTTATCCGAGACCCAAATAGGGAGAGGAGTGCCCCAGTATCGTTTTCGACTTAACGCCCAATCCACATTATTTTCTAGCCAATTTCCAAATCTACCATCTTGAATCGATGGCGGGTACCAATTAATAGTCTTGTTTCTTGCGACGAGATCGTCTTTTACGGCAGTAGTTTTGATGAACCAACTATCCACCGGATAACTCATCAAAGGAGTGCCTTTACGCCAATCGTGCGGGTAATTGTGAGTATAGTTAAGTCGTTTATACAGAAGTCCTTTCTCTTTAAGATCTCTGATTATTATTTTGTCTGCATCTTTGAACCATAGCCCACCTACTAAAGGCGTTTCATCAGTAAAGTGTCCGTTCGCCAGAACCGGGTTTACTAAAGGCAGTCCGAGTTTCGCCCCGACTATTGAATCGTCCGCACCGAATGCTGGGGCCATATGGACGATGCCAGTTCCATCTTCCACTGTCACAAAGTCAGCAGAGCATACTTTCCAACAGTCGTCGGTGTACTCAACGGTGGGGATAGTGAAGAGCGGAGTATATGCCATACCCACTAATTCTTTTCCTTCCTGCTCTCTAATAATTGAGTAATTCTCGTCAGTCAAAACCTTCAAACAATCTTCGGCAAGAATCAGCTTTTCTCCGCCCATATCGATTGTTACGTACTTCACCCGAGGGTTGATAGCAAGCGCGAGATTCGACATTAGTGTCCAAGGTGTGGTCGTCCAAGCCAATAGATAAGTGTCGTTAAAATCAACACAAGGGAAGCGAACAAATACACTGGGATCAGTTACTTCTTTATATCCAAGAGAAACTTCATGAGACGATAATACTGTCCCCGTTCCTGGGCTATACCATTGTACTTTGTGCCCTTTGTATAAAAATCCATTGTCGTAAATCTTCTTGATTAGCCACCATACTGTCTCTATATAATTATTATGGTACGTGACATATGGATCGTCTAAATCAACCCAGTAACCTATCCTGCGAGTTAACTCGTCCCATTCTTTTTTGTAGCGCACGACGCTTGCTTTACAAGCCGCGTTAAACTCCTCGATACCAAACGCTTCAACTTCCTCTCTACCGTTCAAACCTAATTGTTTTTCCACTTCTATTTCTACAGGAAGCCCATGAGTGTCCCATCCACCTTTCCGAAGGACTTGGTAGCCTTTCAAAGACTTATATCGACAAAAAGAATCTTTGATAGTACGGCCTACTACATGATGTATCCCAGGACGACCATTAGCGGTAGGGGGTCCTTCGAAGAAAGTGAATATTGGGGCAGTCTTGCGGGCGTCTTCACTTTTCTTAAGTATCTCGGCTTCGTCCCAGAATTCCAGGATTTCGTTCTCAATATCAGGAAGATTTAGAGTTTTTGTTTCGAGGAATTTCTTAGTCATTTTGTTTCTACTTGTCCTGCCCCATGTTTTGCTTAACCATTGCATCCACAGCGAAATGCCTTATTCTCTGGATCATCGCATGAAGACCATTACTTCTGGTTGGTGACAAATGTCCAGACAAGTCTAGTTCCTCAATGAATTTCGGTGGAGTTGACAGAATATCAGCGGGCTTCCGCCCTGAATAAACCATCAACATCATTGCGATGAGTCCTGCAACTATAGTGCTATCACTAGTAGCGTAATAATTGAGTCTTTCTCCAGCTTTCTCGGTAACCACCCATACCTGAGACTGGCAACCATCTAGCTTGTGTTCATCAATTTTCCATTCCTCAGGAAACGGAGGTGCTTCCCTACCTAAGTCAATGATACATTGATACCGATCGGTCCAGTCGTCAAACATACTGAAGGTCTCGATTATATCTTTTTGCGCAAGCATTATCTCATCAGACACATTCAGCGTCCCACTCGATTGCTTATTTATTTCATTCTCCATTCGGTTCCTTTTTCAGTATCTAAGATTTGCACACCCAGATCTGTCAGCGCATCCCTTGCTACATCTGCTTCAACCCATTTTTTGTTTTTTCGAGCTACATTCCTTTCAAGGATAAGCTTTTCAATGTGCGATGCATCTGTTTTTCCTCCACTTCGCCCTTTTTTAAACCAGTCTTGCGGCTTCTCTTGAAGTATTCCTAGTTGTTGGCCTGCGGCTAAAAGTGACGCTTTTAGTCGCATTTTATCATGCGCGCCTTCAGCTTTATTTGCAGCAGCTACAATATGCATGAGTTCTGACAATGCCAAAGGGGTGTTTAAGTCATCATCAATAGCATTCCAAAAAGCACCCATATTAGCAGGCTGAATATCTTCGGAAACTTCTTCGTCACCAAGGCGATCTAAGGCTCCATATATCCGATCTAATTGTTCACGGGCATTTTGGATCAACTGCTCATTCCAATTTATAGGCTCTCTATACCGCGTCTTGAGCAATGCGAGTCTTATAGCCTCTCCGGGATTAGTTTTCAGTAAGTCTCTCACAAGTAGCACGTTTCCAATTGATTTAGACATTTTTTCTTTATCAATTTCAACAAATCCATTGTGAACCCAGTAATTAGCTAGCGATGTTGCTCCGTTAGCACAGCATGACTGAGCAATTTCGTTATCGTGATGGGGAAACTTCAAGTCGTTGCCACCCCCATGTATGTCAATATTTGAACCAAGATGCTCTCTTATCATTGCGGAACACTCTAAATGCCACCCAGGCCTTCCTCTGCCCCAGCGACTTTCCCAGCCGGGTTGATCCGTTGTTGAGGGCTTCCACAAAATAAAATCAAAGGGATCTTTTTTATAGCTGGCAACACTGACACGGGAACCCGCTTTCAAATCTTCCAGCTTTCTTCCCGATAGCGCCCCATATTGAGAAAAAGACGAAACACTGAACAGCACGTGGCTTTCAGATTCGTAAGCATGCCCTTTGAGAAGCAACTCTTCTATCATGACGATCATTGCGTTTATATGTTCTGTTGCTTTAGGTTCTAAAGTGGGGCTCAGAGTTTTTAGAGCCAAAACATCTTCGTGATACTGCTTGGTGTACTTTGAGGTTATCTCCGTAATCGGGACTTGCAACTTACTTGCAGCCTCATAAATTTTATCGTCCAGATCAGTAACATTTCTGACATAGACAACTTTTTGATAATGCCTGTTCAAAACCCTGTAAAGCAAATCAAACACTACAGCAGCTCTGGCATTTCCAATATGAGGGGAGTTATAAACCGTCGGACCGCATGCGTACATAGTCACTTGTTCTGAGGAAATCGGAACAAATACCTCTTTAGTGCCGCTCATCGAATTATAAAGTTTTAGAGACACAGAATTTTCCGCCGCTTGTTCATTATCTAAGGCGCTATTATATGTCCTAGAAGAGTCAAATGCTTAAAGACATGGGTCAAATATTCACTACACTTTTTTACAGTCATAAAAGCGAGCCTATCTAACCCATGTCTTTTTATAGAAAAATCTCCGTTTAACTCGGACTAGTAGCGATAGTGGTTAGGTTTATAAGGACCGGTAACCGGGACACCAATGTACTTAGCCTGTTTCTTTGATAGAACATCTAGCTCCACCCCAAGCTTTTCAAGATGCAAACGAGCAACTTTTTCGTCTAAGTGCTTAGGTAACACATAAACACCTAGAGGATATTCTTCTGGGTGGTTATACATTTCAATTTGGGCAATCGTTTGATTAGTAAAACTCGCAGACATTACAAAGCTTGGGTGTCCTGTAGCACACCCTAGATTTACGAGCCGACCTTCTGCAAGGAGAATAATGCTTTTCCCTGGCTTAATCGTTATCTTGTGCACCTGAGGTTTAATCTCAGTCCAAGTGTATTTTTTCATTTTCTCAACTTGTACTTCGCTATCAAAATGGCCAATGTTACAGACAATAGCTAAGTCTTTCATTTTCCTCATATGCCGTTCGGTGATGACATCAGCGTTACCAGTTGTCGTTACGAAGATATCGCCTTCTAGACATGCTTTGTCCATGCTCATAACTTCATAGCCTTCCATTGCAGCTTGCAAAGCACAAATAGGGTCGATTTCTGTAACAATTACTCTAGCGCCTTGCCCTTTAAGTGACTGGCAACTGCCTTTGCCTACGTCGCCATAGCCAGCTATTACTGCTACTTTCCCAGATATCATTACATCAGTTGCCCTGAATATTGCATCGACAAGTGAGTGTCGACATCCGTAAAGGTTATCGAATTTAGACTTCGTAACGGAATCATTAACGTTCATCGCAGGGAACAGAAGTGCCCCAGATTCCATAAGTTGATATAACCGATGAACACCTGTTGTTGTCTCTTCGGTCACACCTTTTATATGTGGCGCGATTCTATGGAACCGCTGAGGATCTTTCTTTATAGAGGCTTTAAGTTGGGTGTAAAGCATAGCTTCTTCAGGGTTATCAGGAGTCTTGTTGAGGATAGAAGGGTCTTCCTCTGCTTGATATCCAAGTAAAACGAAAAGCGTCGCATCTCCGCCGTCGTCTAGGATCATGTTTGGGCCCTTTCCATTGCCCCAATCAAGTATAGTATCCGTGTACTTCCAGTAGTCCTTAATCGATTCGCCTTTCACCGCAAACACCGGGGTACCAGTCTTAGCAATAGCAGCTGCGGCATGGTCTTGCGTAGAAAAAATGTTGCAACTAGCCCAGCGAACTTGAGCACCTAACTCTTGCAGCGTCTCTATCAGCACTGCAGTCTGAATTGTCATATGCAAAGAGCCCGTAATTCTAGCCCCTTTTAGAGGCTTGCTCTTACCGAATTCTTTCCTCATAGACATGAGTCCCGGCATTTCTTGCTCTGCCAGCTCAATTTCTTTTCGGCCAAATTCAGCCAGTTTCATGTCTGCGACAACACAGTCCGAGTTTTTCTTAGCAACTGAGCGCGGTGTATTTTTTTTAGTTTTTTGTAACACTTTTTATTCCTTTAATGTTTTACTCTAGTATCAAACTAGCTATGCACGGTTATATACGTTTCGTTTACTAAGAAAGTTCAGCTTTCAGAGAATCAACTAAGTCAGTCTTCTCCCAGGAAAACCCTCCGTCGTCTTCAGGGATTCGTCCGAAATGGCCGTAAGCGGCTGTACGCTCATAAATGGGCCTGCTTAAATTTAAATGTTCCCGTATGCCTCTAGGGCTAAGATCCATAACTTTCACTAGAGCTTTTTCCAGAATTGATTCTGAGATAGAGCCAGTCCCATGCATGTCGACATATACTGATAGTGGTTTCGCTACTCCGATAGCATAAGCTAATTGAATCGTGCACATATCAGCATATCCGGCCGCGACCACATTTTTAGCAAGATAACGAGCCGCATAGGCTGCAGACCGATCAACTTTAGTAGGGTCTTTCCCCGAAAATGCACCTCCACCATGAGGAGCTGCTCCTCCATAAGTATCAACAATGATTTTCCGCCCAGTTAGACCGGCATCACCGTCGGGGCCGCCGATAACAAACCGACCTGTGGGATTCACATAGAATTCATCCTCAGGGCACATCCAGCCTTCTGGGATAGCATTAATCACGTAAGGCCGCACGATATCTCTTACTTCCTGCTGGGTTAAGCCTTCATCATGCTGGGTTGAAACCACAATTGATGCCGCGCCGACTGGTTGTCCATTCTCATATTTCAATGTGACTTGGCTTTTAGAATCTGGTCCCAGGCCAATTATTTCTCGAGAATGGCGGGCAGTGGCTAACGCTTCAAGAATTCGATGTGAATAATGTATTGGCGCCGGCATAAGCACATCAGTTTCGCGACAGGCATAACCAAACATTATTCCTTGATCACCTGCTCCTTCGTCTTTATTTGCAGAGCTGTCCACACCTTGCGCTATATCAACGGATTGATTATGCACATAACAGCTGACTTCTGCGTGTTCCCAATGGAATCCAGATTGTTCGTACCCTATATTCTTCACTGCATTCCTAGCAAGGCTTTCTATGTGACCCGCATCTATGCTTTCTGGCCCTCTAGTTTCGCCTGCAATAACAATTCGGTTCGTCGTTGTTAACGTTTCCACCGCGACTCTGGAAGCCTTATCAGCTTGAAGATAGGCATCGACAATCGAATCAGATATACGATCACATATCTTATCTGGATGTCCTTCAGACACTGACTCGCTGGTAAATAAATAGCTAGACCTCACTTTAGTCCTCCACTTTAACAGTTGTTCTATTTTAGATAGAAAAAATCATTATGAATTGCGCCACAGTATACCCTAATTATTAATCCCTAAAAACTTTTAATGCTATCTTTCCCATATGCTTGCTGCTTTCCATGAGGATGTGGGCCTCTCTTGCACCCGTGAGTGGGTATGTCTTAAATACATGGCTCTTGATTTTTCCTGAGGCCACATGCGGCCAAATATCATCTAGGACATTTTTAGCTATGGCCGTTTTATTAGATACGCTCTGTGGCCGCAAAGTACTACCGAGGATAGAAATCCTTTTCCCTAAAACATGTCCAAAGTTAATTTCTGTTTGCGCGCCTCCTAAAAAAGCTATCATCACGTAGCGACCATCCATCGCCAAAAGCCTAATATTTTTTTTCACATAGTCTCCCGCCACCATATCCAGCACAACGTCAACTGCATTAGCTCCGACAAGATCTTTCACACCCATTTCAAAATCATCAATTTTATAATTGATGGCATGATCTGCTCCTAAAGATAAGCAATAATCACATTTCTCGGCACTTCCCGCAGTCGCTATAACTTTTGCTCCAAAAATTTTTGCAACTTGAATTGCTGTAGTTCCAATACCACTGCTCCCTCCATGAATTAAAACAGTTTGCTTGTTTAACAAGCGTCCTCTGTCAAGCAGATTATGGTGCACGGTAAAGCAAGTTTCAGGAAGAGTTGCTGCTTCCTCAGCAGATAAATTCTCAGGCCAAGGCAAGCAATGTCCTTCATGGGCAGTGCAGTATTCGGCGTATCCTCCACCATGCGTCAAAGCAACTACTCTCTCTCCTAATTTCCACTTAGATGTTCCATGTCCAATTTCCACGACCTCTCCTGCCACTTCCAAGCCAGGTAACGGGCTAGCATCTGAAGGAACAGGATACAATCCAGCGCGCTGGAGACAATCAGGCCGATTGATTCCAGCGGCATGTACTTTAATCAGAATTTCATTTGCTTTACATCGAGGCAACTCACTCTCACTTTCAATCAAGACCTCAGGACCACCAGGACGTTTAACTTCTACACAAACCATGTTCTTTGGTAATCTACTCATCTAGCTTAATGCTCCTCTGAATTTAAATTTGTGGACTGCCAGCAAAGCCTTTTCCACACAATAGGTTGGTTATCTATGAAAACATGCTAGCATTCTGGCCATGGAAAACACACACCGTAAAATTATAATAATTGGCTCTGGCCCAGCAGGCTACACTGCAGCCGTTTATGCCGCTAGGGCAGCTCTTTCCCCTTTACTTATTACAGGGATAGAAGTCGGCGGGCAAATGACGACGACCACAGATGTTGATAATTGGCCAGGGGATGAACTAGGTGTTCAAGGCCCCGAGTTGATGGAGCGCATGAAAAAACATGCGGAAAAATTTGGAACCGAGATTGTGTACGATGTAGTAAATGAAGTTGATTTTTCTGTGCGCCCATATAGATTATTCACTGATCGTGGAACCTTTAGCTGTGACACATTAGTCATATCTACTGGAGCCTCCGCAAAGTATCTAGGTTTAAAGTCGGAAGAAGAGTTTAAAGGCAAAGGTGTCTCGGCTTGCGCTACCTGTGATGGCTTTTTTTACAAAGGGAAACCAGTCGCAGTCATCGGTGGAGGGAACACAGCGGTAGAAGAAGCTTTATATCTCTCGAATATCGCAAGTGAAGTTACTGTTGTGCATCGAAGAAAAGAATTTCGTTCAGAAAAAATATTATCTAACAAGCTCATGAGTAAAGTAGAAAATGGTAATGTGCGAGTTATTTGGGATAGCGTTCTAGAAGAGGTACTTGGAGACCAATCCGGTGTAACTGGGATACGAATCAAAGACACTCAGTCAGACGAAAAAAATGACATCTCAGTCCACGGATTGTTCATAGCCATTGGACACACTCCTAACACTGCTATTTTTGAGGGTCATTTGGAAATGGAAAATGGCTATATAAAAGTCGACGGCTCAAGCTCTGCATTCGCAACGCAGACGAGCATTCCAGGGGTTTTCGCTGCTGGAGATGTTTCAGACCCAATTTATAGACAGGCAATTACCTCTGCGGGTACAGGGTGTATGGCGGCTTTAGATGCAGAGCGTTTCCTTGAAACACAGCTGTAGCTGTATCAAACTGTTTCAGTTGCCTGGATAAAGGTTTTCCAGCTCCCGATACAAAATCTCTTTGAAATCCAACGCATCGCTGTCTGCATCCTCCAAAACTGTTGCCAAAATTTCATTGTCTTCTTTTCCGTTCCACACTTTTACATAGCTCCCATCTTTGTACCCGTGATCTTGGCGAAAGACATTGAGCACATTTTTTGCCACATAAGTCTGATACAAAATATTGAAATCTGCACTGCAATCCTCAAGTAGATTACGTATAGAACCTATGGCAAAGTTTTTATCTTTTAATGCACATAAAGCGACAGACTCAACTTCTTCCAGGAAAGTATTTTTCTCAGTTCTGTTCCGCCATTTTTTAGCGATCTCAGAAGATAATGTCTGTGTCGATTCACCTCGGCACAACTCCATACTCAAGCCGAAATGCCATATATCAACAATCTCAAGAATTACTTGAGGAAGATCAGTCGTTGTATGTTTCCACCATTTCCACTGCCCATAATGATCCATTAACTCTCCGCATTCGATCCATAGAGCTCGGTACCACTCTCGGTCATGCTCTAGCCAATCTTTATCCACCCTGGAATTCATATCGTTTTGCATGCCAAGCATAATAGTAATTTTCTTCTCGAGTAATCTGTCATCCATTTCTAACAAAAGCCCTTGATTCCTAATTCAGTAAATAATAATTGATTTTTAAGGTTCTGACATTACAGTGTATTGTTAGGTGAAGAAGATCTCCACATCATCTATATCATTGGTGTGCGCCATAGGAGGAAGGGACCGTATAAATACTTCTCCGTAAGAACTACTAGTTAACCTATTGTCCCCTATCATTAGGACGCCTCTATCTCCCACATCTCTTATTAAGCGCCCTGCACCCTGCTTCAATACTGTTATGGCATGTGGGATTTGCAGGTCCGTAAACGCATTTTGTCCTCTTTCTATTGAAGCTGCTATTTTAGCTTTAACCAGTGGATCACTTGGAACTGCAAAAGGTAACTTATCAATAATTACACACCTCAACTGTGCACCACGTACGTCTACTCCCTCCCAAAATGTTGACGTACCCAACAACACTGCATTTTCCGTCCGTTTAAATTGTTCGAGAAGCTCCCCCCTTGGGGACTCTCCCTGCACAAATAACGGGTAGTTTGACTTTTCACGTATAAGGACTGCCGCCTTATTTAATGACCGAAAGCTTGTGAATAAAAGAAAAGCATGCCCTTTAGTGAAAGCCAGAACCAATAAAGCTTCATCAATTAAGCGCTCTTCGTAACTCTCATGACTGGGTGGCACATTAAACTCTGGCGTATACAACACTGCTTGCGTTTTATAGTCGAACGGACTCGCCAACAAGCACTCCGTGGCTTTTTCTATACCTAAACTGGCTTTAAAATAATCAAAAGTAGTATCTACAGCGAGGGTAGCCGAGGTCATTATCCAAGCAATCTGAATTTTATCCATGTACTTAGAAAATTCTGGACCCACAGATACTGGGGTATCATAGAGCGTAAAATTCCGATTAGTCGCGTCAACCCAATGTATATGTCCGCTAATGGGTTCATTCTTAAAAAGCCCCCATTTCCCCATTAGCTCAGCCGATCTTTTCAGGCAGTTATCCATCTCCACGCCTCGCCCTTCAGCCACCAAAAAATAATCATTAACCGATTTCAAAAAAGCTTCTATCGCGTTTACCGATTCATTAACGGAAGGTTGAACTTTCAACGGTAGCCAATCTGCCCGTGAGGCAATCGCGCCGAAGCGTGGTCTCAATCCTTCCACCACGGCTAAAAGTTGGCCAACGATACTTCTCAATTCAATCATATCTGGAGCTTCTTGATCTATCGCATCTATAGCGTCTTGGCAAAAAACAGCAATTTGCCGACCAGATATTGAACGGCTGAAAAACAATGAGGCTATGTCCGGGACCCTATGAGCTTCATCCAGTACAATTGTTCCTGCATCAGGAAGCAGCTCAGCAAATCCAGTCTCCCGCAGTACCATATCAGCAAACAGTAAGTGGTGATTAACCACCACGATATCCGAAGATGCCGCTTGTTTTCTCGCGTTCACTACATGGCAGTTCTTATAACTAGGACAATCTGCACCCAAACAATTCTCCGCAGTGGAGGTTATGGCTTGCCTAATAAAAGAATTATCAGGAAAGTTTCGGATCTCTTCTAGATCTCCTGTTTTAGTCAACTTGGACCAGCTCTTTATTTTGTTCTTCCATGGATTGAGGTGCTGTGAAACCCGAGGATCGTTCTCATTTATCTCAAACCGATGGGTACACAAATAGTTTTGCCTACCCTTTAGCAGAGCCACTGTTTTCCCTGATGACAAAGCTGCTTTTACCAAGGGAATATCCTGTCGGAAAAGCTGATCTTGCAGTGTTTTTGTTGCCGTCGAGACGATTGTCTTTGTTTCCGAAAGAAAAACCGGTATGAGATAGCCGAGCGTCTTGCCGGTTCCTGTCCCTGCCTCACAAACAAGCGTTTGTTTGTTCTCTATAGCCGTTGCCACCTCGTCTGCCATTATCTGCTGCTCTATTCGAGCTTGAAATCCTGACAATACTCCGGCGATCGGGCCCGAATTAGACAGCAAGTCAAAAGCAGAAAGCTCGTTTTTATTCGGCATTGCACTCTCTCAATCTAATCTTATTTGTAATAATAGTGACATAAGTCATTGTATTTATTAGATTATCTAATAAATTCTTCATCCAATACCATCTGCAGTCGTTCTAGCCCTACCGCTACGCCGCTACAGGCGGGCATTCCCCTATTGAGAGCAGCTATCCAGCCCTCGTCTATCTTTGTAGGAGTTAACCCTCTTCGTAAACGTGTTTCGTTATCAATTTCGAAGCAGTGCTGTTGCTCAATGGGATCGATGACTTCATGATATCCATTGGCTACTTCAACGCCATTGATGATCAACTCGAACCGTTGGGCGGAACAATATTTATCGTTAGACAATCGAGCGTAAGCTCGAAGTTCTTTAGGGAAATCAGTCAAGAAGAAAGCCCCATAGGCTTTTAAGTTAGGCTCTACACCCACGACATAGAGACAGGTCAACAAGTAGTCCCTATCTTCTTTCTCAGTATCGTTCAATTTTAAACCAAACCGGACAATAGCTCGAGAAAGTTCAGAATTGCTGCTCGAATGGGGATTTAACCCAACATGCTCTAAGAACAACTCCATAAAAGTGACTTGCTTAAACTCAAATCGCCCACCGCAATAATCGACTAACAATTCGACGTCTCTCATCAACTTTTTGTGATCATAGCCTAGCCTGTACCACTCTAGCATAGTGAACTCATTTAGATGAATCGGGCTCTCTTCTTCTTTTCTGAAAACAGGCCCAACTTCAAAAATATCTCCAATCCTTGACGCTACTAATTTCTTTAGTGAGGACTCAGGCGAGGTTCTGAGATAGCGACGTTTTTCAGCGTTTTCAATAATGAAATTCTCAATACTTGGCTCACTGGTTGGATACTCATTAAGAACCGGAGTCTGAACTTCCAGCACATTTTGAAAATCAAAATACTGTCTAATTGAAGACAATAGTTTTGCACGCCGACGAAGGTACCTATTTTTACTTTGTTTTGACTGCTTATACAACGAATCTGACGGAAAGTTCGCCTCGATTGGATTTATGTTTCTTTTGATCGAGACACGTACTCACCAGTACGTGTATCAATTTTCAGGAGATCGCCAGTTTCAATAAAAAGAGGCACTTTAACAGATGTGCCAGTTTCTAATAAGGCCGGTTTAGTGCCCCCAGATGCTGTGTCTCCCCTGAGGCCCGGATCAGTTTCTGTGACTTCCAGTACGGCAAAGTTAGGCGCGACAACAGCAATAGGTACGTCGTTCCAGATAGTGACATTACACATTTCCTGCCCTTTCAACCACTTACTCGCGTCTCCTACCGACGCCATTGTCGCTGACAACTGTTCGAATGACGTAGTGTCCATGAAAAACCAATCGGTACTATCGTTATACAGATACTGTAGCTCTATCTCCATTACATCTGCGGCTTCAATACTTTCTCCGGACTTCAATGTTTTTTCTATGACTCTTCCGTTTTTTAAATTTCTTACTTTAATTCGGTTAAAAGCCTGCCCTTTCCCAGGCTTGACGATATCGTTAAGCACGATAGTGTAGGGGTCGCCATCTATTAATATTTTCAAACCCAGCTTAAACTGGCTAGTACTGAATGTGGTCATGTGATTTATGTCGCTCAGCGGGTGATAATGACGATATGATAACTCAAAAAGACACAATAAGGGGGCAACATTCTTGGCAGTCAGAACTAAAGAAGTCGTTTCTTTCCTTAGATGAATTCCTTCATGAGATTGAAATAAAAGCAGACCAATTGTCGGGGAGTGTTTTGAGAGGAGCTAATTTTCAGTTTAGAGTCACCAAGCAGTATGCTTCGAGGATAAAAAAAGGTGATCCGACAGATCCTTTACTCTTACAAGTTTTACCCACTGTTATCGAGAACTATTCAAGTTCAGCCTATACCTCTGATCCTGTCGGAGAGCTTCTTTTACTTTCACAGCAAACAAAAGTATTAAAAAAATATAACGGCCGCGGGCTAATTGTTATGACCGGTGCCTGTGCAATTAACTGCCGGTACTGTTTTCGTAAAAATTATCCCTACAGCGGAAATGTAGGACAAGTCGCAATAGCTGCTGCACTTGATGAAATTGCCCACGATTCATCTATATCTGAAGTCATATTGAGCGGTGGAGACCCTCTGTTTTTAAATGATGTCGTACTAAACTCAGTTTTTTCTCAGCTTGCTGAGATAAAACACGTTAAGCGGCTGCGAATACACACCCGTTTACCAGTCGTATTCCCAGAACGTCTAACTCAAGAATTCGTAAGCACGCTTTCTGGCTTACCCTATCAAGTATGCATGGTAATACATGCAAATCATCCAAACGAGCTGGATGATGACGTTTTAAAAAAATTATCCAATTGCAAAAGAGCGGGCATTACGCTTCTCAATCAATCTGTCTTACTCAAAGATATCAACGATAGCCCGCAGATTTTAGCCGAACTCTCAGAGCGTTTATTCGAAGGAGGTGTTCTCCCTTACTATGTCCATCTTTTAGACAAAGTTTCTGGAGCAGAACATTTCGACGTCTCCTTAAAAGAAGCTTTAATGATAGAACAAAAGCTTCGTCAAATGTTGAGTGGTTATCTAATGCCCAAGTTTGTTAAAGAAGTAGCTGGGGCTGATTCCAAAACTCCTATTTCAGAGTTACGGTTATAATCGTGAAGTCAGCGTTTACCTCGAAGAGTACTTAAACTAGCGATAGTGTTATACCCTCGCTTTTTCTCCAGCTTCTTTCCTCTTAATGCCCTATCTCCAACATAAGGCTCTTGTTCTGTTGGTTTTAAGATTCGAGTTTTCCCATTACTGTAGTTTACTGACAAAGAATCCTGGGCGGAAAGAATAGCTATCCCCACCATATATTCTTCGTTTGTCTGAAATTTTTTCCCTGGAATTTTTATAAGCTTTTGACCTTTCCCTTTGCTTAGAATAGGAAGCTCTGCGACGGGAAAAATAAGAAGGTTTCCAATATTTGTCACGCATGCGACCCACTGTTCATCAATGTTGTCGATGAGCACTGGCTTGAGGAGAGACCCCTGCTCAGCTACTGTCATTACAGCTTTTCCCGCTCGATTTTTTGTCGCAACTTTATGCACGTCCACGACAAACCCGTACCCTTGGGAACTGCTCATCATAAGGAAGCATATAGGCTCCAATATCGTGACACTTAAGAAATGCGCGCCATCGGGTGGCGACAATCGACTAGAAAGAGGCTCGCCCAATCCTCGAGCCGAAGGCAATGTGTGAGTATTCGTGGTGTAAGCTCTGCCTGTTGTATCAAAAAATACTGCACTTTGATTACTTTTCCCTTGAGCGAAATCTTGGTACTCATCTCCCGGTTTGAAAGCCATATCTTCTGGATTGACTTCATGGCCTTTGGCAGCACGCACCCAACCTTTTGTCGACAAAACCACTGTTATAGGCTCTGTCGTTACAAGTTCGGTTTCTGAAAATGCCTGGGCCGAGTCTCTCTCCACGATGGGACATAACCTAGAATCTCCGTGAGCCTCTGCATCGGCTGCTATTTCTTTTTTTATTAGTGTTTTAAGCCGTGCTTGGGAACCTAGGGTTTTCTCCAGAGCACCACATTCTTCATTTAATGTTTTTTGCTCTTCAACAATCCGGACTTCTTCTAACCGCGCAATAAATCTCAGTCGTAAATCTAAAATAGCATTGGCTTGAGTTTCAGACAGCGAGAATCTTTCCATAAGCGCAGCCTTAGGATTGTCCTCATTCCGAATTATCCTGATAATCTCGTCAATATTAAGGAAAGCAATCAAATATCCGTCAAGAATATGAAGCCTTGCTTTTACTTTAGACAAACGATGCTCTAGACGTCTCGTTACTGTTGATGTTCTGAATTGAAGCCATTCAACCAACAGCGTTTTCAAATTCTTTACTGCCGGCAATCCGTTTAAACCAATAATATTAAGATTTACCCGGTAGCTTTTTTCCAGGTCCGTTTTGGCAAAAAGGTGAGACATTAATGCATCGCAATCTACTCTGCTCGAGCGAGGAATCAGAACGATCCTCACAGGGTTTTCGTGATCTGACTCATCTCTCAGATCGTCAATCATAGGAAGCTTTTTAGCGTTCATTTGAGATGCAATTTGTTCAAGAATTTTGGAACTCGCACTTTGATATGGCAACGCGTACACAATAATATTGCCGTCTTCAATCATATAGCGGGCTCGAAGTTTGACGCTGCCCAAACCATCTTTGTACATTTGCTTCATGTCCGCAGGAGATGACACAATTTCACTAGCTCCGGGAAAATCAGGTGCTGGCACAAACTCACATAAATCTTCCACAGTTGCCTTCGGGTTTTCGAGCAAATAAATGCAAGCTGACGCTATTTCACGTAAATTGTGAGGGGGAATATCTGTCGCCATGCCAACAGCAATGCCAGTAGTCCCGTTAAGCAGAATGTTTGGAAGCCTAGCCGGAAGGACAACAGGTTCTTCCAAAGTGCCATCAAAATTTAGCGTCCAATTCACCGTTTCAAAAGGTAGTTCCGACAGAAGTGTGTCCGCATAAGGGGTTAATCTAGATTCAGTGTATCTCATAGCCGCAAATGATTTAGGATCGTCAATAGACCCCCAGTTGCCCTGGCCATCTATCAATGGATAGCGGTAACTGAAGGGCTGAGCCATCAAAACCATTGCGTCATAACATGCTGTATCGCCGTGTGGATGAAATTTACCTAAAACATCCCCCACCGTTCTGGCCGATTTTTTGAATTTTGCTGTCGCATTCAAACCTAGCTCTGACATAGAGTAGACGATACGTCTTTGCACTGGCTTAAGGCCATCTCCGATATGAGGTAACGCTCGGTCCAATATCACATACATCGAATAGTCCAAGTAAGCCTGCTCAGTAAACGTGCTTAAGGCTATCTGCTCAGTATCGAAGATATCATTTGAGTTCATGTGACAGCATCTCCTCTATGCACTGTAGCCAAATTACCCTTGTTCTCTAACCAATCACGGCGGTCACTTGATCTTCGTTTGGCTAAGAGCATATCCATAAATTTTTCCGTTGCTCCTTCATCATCGATAGTGAGTTGCACTAAGCGTCGACTGCCTGGCACCATTGTTGTTTCACGCAGCTGCAAAGGGTTCATTTCCCCCAGTCCTTTAAACCGTTGGACGTTTACCTTGCCTTTGATTTTTTCTGACGAAATACGGTTTAACACGTCATCCTTTTCTGCATCATCAAGCGCATAAAACACTACCTTACCAACATCAATCCTATAGAGGGGAGGCATCGCTACATAAACATGTCCATGAGCCACTAGCTCCCTAAAATGTTTGACGAAAAGTGCACAAAGGAGTGTCGCAATGTGTAAACCATCGGAATCCGCATCCGCTAATATACATATTTTCCCATAGCGTAACTTAGACAAATCTTGATTGCCGGGCTCCATTCCTATCGCTACCGAGATATCGTGAACTTCTGTTGACGCAAGAACTTGCTCCGAATCAACTTCCCACGTATTTAAAATTTTACCTCTTAAAGGTAAAATAGCTTGAAAAACTCTATCTCGAGCTTGCTTTGCAGATCCACCGGCAGAATCTCCTTCCACCAAAAAAAGTTCTGTAACATCAATGTTTTGGGAAGAGCAATCAGAAAGCTTGCCCGGTAAAGCAGGACCTGCTCCAGCTATTTTTTTTCTGACAACTTTAGATGCTTTTAGCCTATCTTGAGCCCTAGAGACACAAATCTCCGCGACTCGTTCTCCAAGCTCCACATGTTGGTGCAGCCACAAGCTGAAAGAGTCTCGAACCGCAACGGTGATATAATTAGAACAATGTCGCGACGACAACCGTTCTTTCGTTTGTCCCGAGAACTGAGGCTCTTGAAGCTTTACAGACACAATGTAAGAGCACCTTTCAAATACATCGTCTCCGTTGATCTTCACACCTCTGGGCAGTAAATTGCGGTTATCACAGAACTCTCTCATAGCCTCCAATAACCCCTGCCTCAACCCAGATACGTGAGTTCCACCTTGGGCGGTCGGCACCAGATTGACATAACTCTCCGTTATTGGGTTGCTATCATCGGCGACCCAATGAAGAGCCCATGTGACTTGTATCTCATCACTTTCTTGCTCTCCAAGAAACGGTTCAACTGGGATTAATTCTGAGTCGCCCATTGACTCCCGAATGTAATTTTTCAATCCATCCGAAAAATACCATTCCTCTTTCTCATTAGTGAGCTCGTCGAGATATTCAAGCTTAAGTCCGGCACAAAGAACCGCTTTAGCTTTTAAAACGTGCTTGAGCTTAGCTGTCGAAATTTTTACTGTATCGAAATAGGTTTCGTCAGGGAGAAATGTGATGGTAGTCCCCGTCATATCTCGCTTAACTTTCCCTACATTAGTTAATTCAGATACTTTGTCCCCTCCGCGAAAAGACATTCGATATTGGGCACTCTTTCGATTAACAGTAACATCAAGATACTCTGACAAGGCATTTACTACAGAAACCCCGACCCCATGCAACCCCCCTGAAAACTGGTAATTTTTATCTGAAAATTTACCCCCAGCGTGAAGACGGGTCATAATCACCTCAACGCCTGACACCTGCTCTTCAGGATGAATGTCTACCGGCATCCCTCTGCCATTGTCAGCTACAGAAATGGATCCGTCAGCATGAAGCGTTACATTGATTTGCGAGCAGTGCCCGGCTAAAGCTTCATCGACACTGTTGTCTATAACTTCTTGGATTAAATGGTTGGGCCGTGCAGTATCTGTATACATTCCAGGCCGCTTGCGCACCGGATCTAGACCGGCGAGTACCTCTATAGCAGAAGCGTCATAGTTCTCCGTCAATGAATCAGTCCTATATGAATAGTTTAAACTCAATCACAAATTATAGAGACAACTGTGAGTAAAAGCTTGGATCTTTGGCATAGAGTTTTACGTCAATCAAAATCTAACAGCAGAGATTTCTGTTGCATGTCAGGCAGGCTGTCGATAGAAAATTCGTAATCTTCATGGCATACACCTACTGAAAGCCTTCCACCGCTTCTCAATCTATCAATCTGAAGTTGATTAAACTCAAACCTCAAGAAGTGGACCGCCGATGTCTTGTTATCGTTGCTTCGTTCAAGATCTTCATCAGGGAAGCATTTGATTTGTTCTCCGCCGTCTACGCGAAAAAATACTTTTTCTTCTATACCTTTCAGTGCAATTAAAGCTGCCCGTCTCTCTACTTCATCCGTGTATTGGAGCATCATAGTTGCCTTAAGGTTCATTCCATCTGGAATCAGCGGATTATAAGTATCTAGTTCATCAGCGATCCCTACCGAGTCAAAAACCTTTTCTATACGGAGCATTTCTTGTATTTGGTACTGAACAGTTTGACTGTCTTCAAAGTACAGTCCTAAATGCTCGCCCAGAAAAATAGTGCGTGACCCCTTGTGTTCTATGAAATTTTCTCGCAATACCTTCCTTTTTTCGGAGTATTCTTCTAGGGTAAAAAGGTCTTCTTTTTTCAGTTTTTTAGACATAAATTATATCTCATACGCATTACGTAATAATGTAAAAGCCGAGCCCGCGTGCGTCGCGTCGCCTAACCCGTGTTGTATCAGTTCCCCAGCCATAGGGCAGTCACTTAAATAGTGGTCCACTTCCCCTGCCTGTATTCTCTTAACAACAGGTCGGCAGATCTTCTGAGCTGTGTGGTAATGTTCTTTCTTCACAGCATATGTACCATCATGTCCCGAACATCGTTCAATCACCAGTATTGAGCTATCTGGTACGAGCTCAAGTAATTGTTTTGTCTTCAAACCAATGTTCTGAACTCTTTGATGACACGGAACATGATAGGCGACTTTACCGATAGGGTTTTTAAAGCTCGTGTTTAATAAGCCTAACTTGTGCCTACTCATGAGAAACTCAAACGGATCTACAAATGCCCGTTGCACATCTAACACCATTTGATCGTTTGGGAATAATAGGGGGAGCTCTTGCCTATACATGAGCACACAACTCGGTATGGGGGCAGTGATCCTTAACCCTTTATTGACTAATTTCATAAGATTAGGGATGTTGAAATTTTTTAATTCTTCGAGTGCTTTGAGATCGCCCAATTCAAACTTAGGCATACCACAACATTTTTCGTTGGTAAGAATCTCAACGCCGACTCCATTGTGCTCAAAGACTGCAATCATATCTTCAACAATCTGGGGCGAGTTTTTATCACCATAACACGTCACAAATAATCCAATATTTTCTTTAAAATCAGGAGATTGCTTCCTTTTGTTAATTCTTTTTCTGGCGGTATTAGAGTTGAATTTTGGCAACGGCGCTTCGGCATGTATTCCTAACAAGGACTCCATCCCCTTGCGAATAGGTTTAGTTTTGTTTGCGAGATTAACTGCTTGGGCAACCACTGGGATGGCTGCCAGTTTACCGACCGCATCTGTACTAGTAAGTACTCGGTCCCTAACGCTGGCGCCTTCTCTGTCGAACTTTTGTGCTTTCGCTCTAAGCATGAGGTGAGGAAAGTCAATATTCCATTCGTGTGGAGGAACGTATGGACATTTCGTCATATAACACAAGTCACACAAATAGCAGTCATCAACGACCTTCTCAAAATCTGCCTTATCTACTGTATCCAGCTCCATACTTGGAGACTCGTCAATCAAATCAAACAAACGGGGAAATGAGTTACACAAGCTCACGCAACGACGACATGTGTGACATACGTCGAATACTCGTTCCAATTCACCAGTGAGAGCGTCGGGATCGTTAAATTCGTCTGATTTCCAGTCTAGCGCATGCCGAGTCGGAGCCTCAAGACTTCCCTCCCGACGTTCAATGTCAGCCATATTGTGAGATCTCACATAAACAAAAGTATTAGGGGACTGGTTATTACCAGCCCCTAGCATCAATTTCTACTTAAGCCATACTATCTAGAGCCTTTTGAAAACGATTGGCATGCGATCTTTCAGCTTTTGCCAAAGTTTCAAACCACTCCGCGATCTCATCAAAGCCCTCTTCACGAGCAGCTTTTGCCATTCCTGGGTACATATCTGAGTACTCATGAGTCTCGCCAGCGATTGCTGCTTTAAGGTTGAGATCTGTGGTACCTATCGGTTCACCTGTAGCAGGATCTCCAACAGCTTCAAGATACTCTAGATGACCGTGAGCATGGCCAGTTTCACCTTCTGCCGTAGAACGAAATACCGCAGAGACATCGTTGTATCCTTCGATATCAGCCTTCTGGGCGAAATATAGGTAACGTCGGTTTGCCTGTGATTCTCCAGCAAACGCCGCTTTTAAATTCTCTTCAGTTTTACTGCCTTTTAAAGACATAATGGATAGCTCCCTAAAATTAGTTTACAAGTTTTTAGACTAGGTCTAAAACTAGACTCAGTCTAAATGCTAAAGGAGAGAAAAGTCAATAGTTCCAGAAGAATTTCGATCCAGGTCAGTTTAGTGGATAATAGCTAAAAATTATTAACCGCCTAGACGGTTTGCGGAAAATTTATGACCAAAAAACCTACGCCCTTATTCAACTTTGAAAATGCTATGAAAGAGCTTGAGGCTATAGTAGACAACATGGAGCATGGAGAATTTAATCTTGAAGAATCAATTAAACAATTCGAGCATGGTGTCAGCCTAACAAAGAAATGTCAGGAAGCGCTTCGAGAGGCCGAACAAAAAGTTTCACAGTTATCATTAAACGGTGACGGCAATCTAACTCCCTTTGCCGCGCTACCTGATCAAGATTAAGCCCATGACGATAGAGAACATACTTAAGCCATTACAATCCAGAACAAATACTACTTTGGAAAAGTTTTTACCTCCCGAGAACCAGGAGCCTCGCCTCCTCAGCAACGCAATGCGTTATTCTGTTCTCGCTCCCGGGAAACGTTTACGTCCCGTGTTGACTTATTTGACCGGCCAAGTTTTCGGCGCACCTCTTTCAGTATTAGATGTGCCAGCTGCCGCAGTAGAGTTAATACATGCCTATTCTCTGATTCACGACGACCTTCCGGCGATGGATGACGATGACCTGCGCCGAGGAAGACCAACCTGTCATAAACAATATGACGAGGCCACTGCTATTTTGGCTGGCGATGCATTGCAAGCGTTAGCAGTTGAGGTGTTATTAAAAAACCAAGACATTTCACTTAGTGATGAATCGCGCCTCGACATGTTGCGGGTACTCACTAGTGCCAGTGGTTCAGAAGGTATGGTTGCTGGGCAAGCACTTGATCTCGCCGCGGTCGGCAGAGTACTCACCATAGAAGAGTTAGAGAATATACACAGACACAAAACCGGAGACTTGATCAGTGCTAGCGTAGTCCTTGGATATCTTGCGTCAGGGCAAAAAGACTCCACCGTTCTGGAACATTTGAAGCGATATGCCATGTGTATAGGTTTAGCTTTTCAAGTGCAAGACGATATATTAGATATTGAAGGGACAACCGAAGAAATGGGAAAGCCGCAGGGTTCGGATGCGGGATTAAGCAAGCCAACATATCCTAATATTTTAGGCATGTCCAAGGCTAAAGAAACAGCACTTAATTTGCGAAATGAGGCCATTGAAGCGCTAGATTTTTTACCAGAAGACACGTCTTTACTTGCCCAAGTCGCAGATTTTATAATTTACAGGAAGAAATAGAAGCCTTTAGCGCGTCATAGGTTCTGAAAGCTTTACTAAGTCCCAAACTGACTCCAGTTCTTCGGCTGAGGCCTGATCAATCGCTATCCCTCTTTCGGACAATTTATTTTCCACACCACGAATTCGTCTCTCAAATTTTCCCACCGCCTTTCTCAGCGCAGATTCAGAATCTATACCTAAATGCCTACCAAGGTTTACCAACGTAAACAGCACGTCACCAAACTCCTCCTCTACACGTTTTTCACCTTGATTTTGGTCAATAACTTCCATGAGCTCCCCATACTCCTCTTCTACTTTTCGCAATACTGGGTTTACATCAGGCCAATCAAAACCAAAACTTGAAGCACGATTTTGTATTTTATCTGCTCTTAGAAGAGCTGGATAACTGATCGGAATATCATCAAACTTACTCAAAAGACCTCGGCCTGTGCGCTCGTTACTTTTCAATTCTTGCCAATTTTCTTTTGTCTCATTTAAGGGAGAGTTCAAGTCAAACACTTTCGGGTGTCTGCTTTTTATTTTTTCTCTTAATTTTGAGATTACCAAGTCGATATCAAACTGTCCTTGTTTCTCTCCGATATCGCAATGAAGAAGAACATGAAAAAGCAAGTCACCAATTTCTTCTGGAATATGCTCCAGACACCCGCTTTCGATAGCATCAAGCAATTCATAGGCTTCCTCTATCGTATACTTAGCTAAAGATTGATGTGTCTGTTCCGTATGCCAGACGGAACCGGTTTCAGCTTCTCTGAGCTGCCTTACTAATTGACATAATTCATTTAGACTAGACATATTTCTCAACTACCACCTCATTTTGAGAGTATTTATATAATACAGATAGCGCATCTTCTGGCTTTAAAATCTCTTGGAATACCCATTCGTAAACCAGGGGAAAGTCTAACCTTGCGTGTGTAGGTTAAATACATCATTATCCTCAAGATAGAATAAATTTTCGTATATCCTAAAGTGTCAGCAACCGGAGCACAGTATAATGTCAAAACCCTTTCTCTTTCTAAAACCTCTAATTGCTTTGAGCTTTTGTGTCGTAGCCCTATTTGGGTGCGCCTCACAACCCAGCACATCCGATGCTAAGGCAACTACTGCCATTGCGGAAGCCAGAAAAGCCTCCAGCGAAGCCACTACTGCATTACGAATAGCTCAGAAAGCACAAGCAACTGCTGAAGCAAACACTGCCCGTATCGAGCGCATGTTCAAACAAACTATGCAAAAATAAACTCCTTTACCTAATATACGTTGTCTCCAATGACGCCTATTGAGGTTGGAATACCGTTTTCCAGCCTCAAAGCCCTTTGGACGGCAAGATATCTAAGCTTGAACTTGTCACTGCCGAACTGCAGATCAAGTAAGCGCATGGTCTCTGCATATCTAGAAGCTAGATCACCAGGATTCTCTTTCAGTGAAGGATGAGCCTCTAGGTAAATGATCCCAGCATCTACGCCTACTTTTATAGGTTGATTAACTATTAAAACTTTCGTCCCGTTTTTTGTATTGGCAAATAGCTTTTTTATGTGCTTTGGATACATTCGTATGCATCCATGAGTGACCCTCATTCCGATTCCATAGGGCTTATTAGTTCCGTGGATCAAATAGCCTTTTTCACTGAGAAGCATTGCAAATTTGCCTAAAGGATTTTTGGGTCCTGCCACAACGACTTTAGGCAAAGGATCACCGTTCGCCGCGTGTTCAGCTAATATCGAATCTGGTGGGTACCAAGCTGGATCTTCTAACTTCATAGTTACTGTCATAGCCCCATGAGGCGTGCCCCATTTTTGTCGCCCCACACTTACCGGATACGTGGATGTTTCAAAAGAGCTATCTCGCGTTGAAGTTCCAAACACGTACATACGCATCTCCGGAATATTTATGACTATTCCAGCCGCTTTTACGCTGGGTAGAATATAAAGGCTAGGTATTATGGCCTCGGTTCCTGCTTGAGGCAGCCACGGATCGATTGCTGGGTTAGCAAGACGCATTTCTGTATACCCTTGATTATAAGAGCGAGCTATATCAGATAGCGTGTCGCCTTGTTCCACAAAAGCAAGCATCAGTTCGCCCACCAAATCACTTTTCATGTTAGCCGCTACACTACTATGAACCGCTGTTGCGAGTAAAAGCAAAAAGGGAAAAGAGCTGCGGGCAAAGGATCTCAATAGCAAAACTAGCGCTCTAGTAGTCGGGGCATAAGTTCCACAAGATTGCATGGCTTTGTTCGACTATCCAGCTGAAAGGATATTAAGGACTCCCATGCAAGTTTGCATGCGCCGGTTGAGCCAGGCAGAGAAAAAACATAGGTCCTGTTAGCAACGCCAGCTACTGCCCTAGACTGCATTGTCGAAGTTTTGATGTCCGCATATGAGAGAGCGCGAAAAGTCTCACCGAAACCTTCTAAAGTTTTGTCAAAAAGTACTGAAACAGCCTCGGGCGTTCCATCCCTGCCAGTTACCCCAGTGCCTCCTGATATAAGAACCACATCTAGCTTCGCAGTGTCTATCCACCCCGAGACAATAGCGCGAATAGAATATATGCTGTCTTTACACATCGCTCTTTCAACTAAATTGTGTCCTGCCTCAGAAATTTTTCTTACTAATAAGTCTCCAGACCTATCATCTTTTAACGTACGTGTGTCCGATACAGTCAGAACAGCTATCGATAAAGGAATAAATTCAGAATTCGGCATTCTACTTCTCCGTAACTAAAAAATGTAATCAGGTTAATATGCTCTCTTTGGACCTAAACATACAACATGCACCCAATTGTGAACACTGAAACTGTAAAAATGCGGCTTGATATCTGGCTCTGGTCCGCACGATTTTATAAAACACGTCAAATGGCAAATAGAGCCATACAATTGGGGCGAGTGCTAATCCAGGGCAGCAAAATAAAGCCGTCTAGAATGATAACTCTTGGCACTTGTCTTAGTATTCGCCGACAACAAATGGTCCAAACAGTAACGATTAAAGCTTTGTCCGCAAGGCGAGTGTCCGCCCCATTAGCAGTCCAGCTCTATATAGAAGACCCAAACAGCATCGCACTCAACAATGATATCAAAGAAAAATTAAAACTGAGTGCTTTGTCTACACACTATGCGGAGAAGCCAAGTAAGCAGGACAGAAAACAGCGTATTAAAATCAAACGGCTTGGCGGTTAAGAAGGTTGTGTGCCATACTTTTGACAGACATTTACGAGCCGAGAACCAGGCCCTTAAACCACGTGGGGAGTAGATACATATAATGCGCGCCCTAACAATGCAAATAGAGGCGTTTCTACTTGATAGCAGCAGCCTATAGAGTAAAGCCATGTACCCAGCACCTATAGAACAATATTCTAGACCCTCAACCTTAGAAGAGCTGTACAGCCTTCTAGACTCTAATGAAGAAGATATTTTAGTCCTTGCAGGAGGGCAAAGCGCCATGCAAGCAGTAAAATCTCGTATGCTCAGGCCTGCTCATATCATCGATCTACAAGCACTCTCTGAATTAAAATTCGTTAAGTCCGAAAAAGGCCTTCTTACAGTTGGAGCGATGACCAGGTACGTTGACATTGTATCTTCCGATTCAATCCCACTAGAACTCATCGCATTGAAGGATGCGGCGAGTCGCGTTGGTGATAGACAAGTTCGTAACAGAGGAACTATCGGGGGAAGTCTGTGCTGGAACTATAGCGCCGCCTGTACTCCAGCTACTGTCTTAGCTTTAGACGGGGCAATGAACCTCATATCCCCAGATGGCTCGACTAGGCAAGTCGCTGCAGATGATTTCTTTCTAGGTCCATTAGAGACCGCTCGAAATGAATTTGAGATATTACTGTCTGTTGATTTCAAGTTGAGAGGCTCTAAGTCTGGGAGTGCATATAAAAAATGGGGGCTAGTAACCGATGCGTTGCCAGTCATAGGGATAGCGGCATGCTTGCACTTCGATAATACGGACTGTTGCGACTACGCGCGAATAACTTTAACGGGCCTATCCGGAGCGCAACGTTGCCTGGAAGCAGAAACGTCGCTCTTAAGCACCACCGCGAATACAGAAGAAATTGCAGAGGCCATGATGATTGCTTGCAGTGAAGTATCGACGTATACGGATTCCATGGCGACTGCGGATTATCGCTATCAGCTTATAAAAACAATCGGCTTAGAAGTTATAGAAACAGCAAAAAAAAGAGCTTTCAGCTTAGGATAAATGGAGGACTGGTATATTGGCTAAAGTTGCAATTGATATCAACGGAAGACTGTTTCAAGAAGAAGTACCAGAAAGAATGCTATTGGTAGATTTCATTAGAGAACGTGCCCATCTCACAGGCACTCATATCGGATGTACCTACGAAGGAGTATGTGGCGCATGTACAGTACATCTAGACGGCGAGGCTGTTAAAAGCTGTATGCTGCTCGCCGCACAAGCGGATGAACACAAGGTTACAACAGTGGAAGGCTTGGCACGAGATGGAGAACTCACGCCATTGCAAGAGGCTTTCAAATCTGAACATGGTTTGCAATGTGGATTTTGCACAGCGGGCATCTTGATGAATATGACTGATTTTTTGAAAAGATATCCCAACCCAAGTGAGCAAGAAATCAGGGAAGGTTTGATTGGCAATTTATGCCGATGTACTGGCTATGTGCATATCGTCAATGCTGTCCGCAAAGTTGTGCAAGAAAACCAATCAAGAAAAACGTAGGAGACATAAGACATGTCCCAGAGAAAAAATGACGACTGGATGGGAACCCCGCTTCCCCGAAAAGAAGATCGCAGACTGCTCACGGGAAAAGGGAAATATGTCAGCGACATCGTCATTCCCGGCGCACTTCATGCCGTTTTTGTCCGTAGCGAATATGCGCATGCAAAAATATTGTCTATCGATACATCTGAAGCCGAAGAATTGGAAGGTATTGAACGGATATATACAGGGGACCAGATCAAACACCTAATTAAATCTATGCCGCAACCGATTGTTCAACCCGCTCTTCCTGCCCACTACCCCACTTTTTGGCCATTAGCTGTTGATAAAGTCACATTCCACGGAGAGCCAGTAGCACTTGTTATAGCACGCGACAAATATGTTGCAGAAGATGCTGCTGAATTAGTGTTCGTTGATTACGAAGAACTAGAGCCAGTTTTGGACCCGGAAGAAGCCCTCAAACCTGAATCGGCGATCATTCATGAAAAAGATGGCACGAATGAAATATTTTCGATGACCTTCACCGGTGGAGATACAGAAGCAAGTCAAGCCGAAAATGCTGCTGAAGTAGAAAAAATATTCCAAAACGCACCTATAGTGGTCAAAGACAGATTTAAAACCCATCGCACTGGAGTCACTCCAATGGAGCCCAGGGCGATCTTGTGTGACTGGGATGATTCCGATGGCTTGCTCGCATACATTACGACACAACGGCCTCATATCGATAGATTAGCATTATCCGACATACTCGATATCTCTGCAGAAAAAGTCCAAGTCATAGCACCTCGTGATCAGGGAGGCGGCTTCGGAGTCAAGGCACCCTTCTACAGAGAAAACATAATTATTGCTCACGCGGCACGCGACTTAAAACAGCCAGTGAGATGGGTTGAATCTCGATATGAAAGCTTGATGAATGTAGGGCAAGAAAGAGATCAAATTAATGACATGGAAATTGCTGCGGATCTAGAAGGTAATATGCTGGCACTGCGTAATTTTGGTCTCGCCGATAATGGCGTTGGAACGACAGGCGTATACTGGGGATTCGTCATGCCTTTCTTGGGCGCGATAGAGCTACCAAACGGATACAAATGGCCAAAGGCTGATATCCGTCTCAAAGTCGCAACTACCAACAAGGCTTGTTTAACACCCTCAAGAGCCTTTGGGCATTTCCCGACCCGTTTCGCAATTGAACGTTGTATTGACATGGTTGCCCATAAGATTGGTATGGAACCCAGCACGTTTCGCAGAAAGAATTTAGTAGCTGACTTACCTTATACCAGCATAACAAACGAATACTTTGACAGTGGCGATTTCCTAAAAGTCTGGGATACATTAATGGAGAAAGCCAATCTTCCTGATTTCAGAGTCCAACAGAAGAATGCGTTATTAGAAAAAAAATACATCGGGATAGGATTCGGGTGTGGAGTGGAACTGTCAGGAGTCGCTTCAGAACTATTTGTCCCCATGGAAAATCAACCCGGATACGGGGCTGCGACTGTGCGGCTCGATCCCAGAGGAAAAGTCCAAGTCTTTGGTGGCGATGCGCCTGGAGGGCAGGGTCATGAAACAACGACTGCACAAGTGGTCGCTTCGGAATTCGGCATTTCCCCCGAAGATGTCATCATAACAACGGGGAATACAGGTAGCACCCCTTTTGGCTCTGGTTCAGTTGGAGCCCGCATGGGTTCCTATTTCATCAGCGCGGTGGCTGAGGCCTGTAGAGAATTAAAAACCAAAATTGCTAAATTCTTAGCACATGACTTACAACTAGAAGCATCAGTTGAACATTTTGAATTCAAAAATGGAGAGGTTATCTATTTAGGCGACGATTCCCAGCGTAGCTCTTTCATGTCCATTGTTGAACGTATCATCATGTTTCCGATCAACATGCCAGAAGGAGAAACCGGCGGATTAGACGCAACGACTTTTTTCGAGGCCGCCAAACCTATGATTTGCTTTAACGCTGATTGTTGCGTGGTTGAAGTGTCTTTGGAAACCGGTGATTTCAAAATATTAAAGTGGATAACTGCCGAAGATGTAGGAAACGTAATAAATCCGTTAATTGTTAACGGCCAAATGCACGGAGCTATTGTTCAAGGCATATCTAACACTGTGTTCGAAGAATTTGTTTACGACGAACAAGGGCAACAATTGACTGCTGATTTTGAACATTACAAAATGGCTAATGCCGCAGATGTCCCCAACATTGATCTCAACTATGCCACCACGCCTTGTCCTCATACGCCTTTAGGAACTAGAGGTATTGGGGAAGGAAGACCTAGCTCTGTGCCGGGCGCGCTTACAAATGCGGTTTGTGACGCTCTGAAACCCTTTGGAATAGAGATCACCACTTTGCCGCTTAGGCCAGATGCTATCTGGCAAAAAATACAAGATGCCACTCATTAGTTGGGTGTTAGGAGTAACCGTTGGAATTAAATGATGAAGTACTTATTAAAGCTGAAAGAGAAAAGGTTTTCCTCGCGTTAAATGATCCAGATATTTTACAAAAAGCGATACCTGGATGCGAGCTAATTGAAAAGCTATCTGCGGATAAGTACAAGGCTACTATAGTATCAAAAATCGGTCCCTTGAAAATTCGTTTCAAAGGAGAAGCGACGATCTCAGAGTCAAAGTTCCCTTCAAACTATAAAATTACTGGAGAAGGAAGAGGTGGTCCGGCCGGACACGCTAAAGTGGTCGCAAATGTAGTCCTGCATGAAGAAGAGTCCTCCACTCGTCTGGCCTACACTGTACACGCCGATATTGGCGGGAAGCTTGCTCAACTGGGAGGCCCTTTGGTGGAGAAGACGGCGCAAAAGCTATCGGCTAATTTTTTTGAGCATTTAAATACTCTTTTGTCAGCAAACACCTCATTAGAAACAGAGGATGTAATTATCTCTTCGCCAGATAAAGCCCCGTCATACTGGGACAAAGCTAGCGGTATTTCAATTATTGTGGCAATAGGTATTCTGGCCTGGGTAATGCTTAAATAAAGACATATAACAGAGGGGAAATTCTTTGTGGTAAGATTACAAAACATCAGAAAAAAAGCTTCATGAAGAAATGAGTAGAACGCCAGAAACATTCCCTGAGAAACTCGTTGACAAGTTCGGGCGAACAGTAGACTACGTGAGGATATCTGTAACGGATAGGTGCGATTTCCGTTGTGTCTATTGCATGGATGAGGAAATGGAATTTCTCCCTCGAGAGCGTATCCTGACCCTAGAAGAGCTGGAGTTAGTTGGAAAAGCATTTGCGGAATTAGGGGTAACAAAAATACGGCTTACTGGTGGCGAACCACTAGTGCGAAAGGATGTGATCACGCTAATTGAAAATTTAGGAAAGATACAAAGCCTAAAAGAGTTAGTGATAACAACAAACGGTTCACAATTGGTCAAGTTAGCGTTGCCTTTGAAAAATGCTGGCGTGAAAAGAATCAATATAAGTTTAGATTCTCTAAATCCAAAAAAATTCAAAGAACTCACAAGAACCGGTGAACTCAAACAAGTCCTTGACGGAATCAAAGCCGCTCAAGCAGCTAATTTCGAAAAAATAAAAATCAATGCCGTGATTTTAAAAAATAGAAACGATGATGAAGTTAAAGCATTAGTTGATTTCTCCGCAGAAAATGACCTTGATATATCCTTCATTGAAGAAATGCCTTTGGGTGTTATAGGAGAACATGATAGGGCCGAGGCATATTACTCCAGTGACAATATTAAAGCTGACTTAGAAAAGCATTACACATTGATCCCCACCCCAGAAACTACTGCGGGTCCGTCCAAGTATTTCCGTGTCGCAGAAACTGGCGCTCGTATTGGTTTTATTTCCCCTCACAGCCATAACTTCTGCGACGACTGTAATAGAGTGCGTCTAACAGCAGAAGGTAGGTTGCTTTTGTGCTTGGGTCAGGAACACTCGATTGACCTCAGGGCTGTATTACGAACATACCCTGGCAATATCAACATGCTAAAGTCAGCAATCGTTAACTCAATGGATATAAAACCTAAAGGACATGACTTCGACCTGAGTGTGAAACCGTTAATATTTCGTCATATGAGTCACACTGGCGGCTAAAAAACAGACCGGTGTGAGAGCCTCGCGCCTCTCCGAGCTGACTAACATTTCCCATAATTTTTATAGGCTAAAAGGTATTGTTCGACTCTAACTCAGCTCTAATCTCTGCTTTTTCCATGCTGCTGACAGGAGATAGAGAAGTTTGGTCAGCCATCGGTGTTTCGTTTTCAGTCTCCTTGCGTGCAATTCTTATTGCTTCACCTCCCGCAATTGCAATAGCATTTCTCCTCGCATACAAATCTTTTCCAGGAAGGCGATTAGTTCTGACCATAACCAACACTTTAATGTCGGTTCCCGCGGTCGTTGTTGGCCTCACTGTTTATCTTGCTTTATCTAAAAACGGAATAGCCGCAGACCTCAGGCTGCTCTATACGCAGCCAGCTATGATTATCGGCCAAGTTATTATTTGTTTCCCGCTGCTAGTTGCTATGGCCCACGCTACTTTTGTGGCAGGAGACAAACTTGCGTATGAAACTGCCCGAACTCTAGGCGCTAAACGTATCCCAGCAATGCTGACCGTCTTTCTCGAGTTACGATTTGGTTTGCTCGCCGCAGTAATTGCGGGGTTCAGCAGAATAATCGCAGAAATCGGCTGCTCCATGATGGTGGGCGGTAATATTTTAGATCACACAAGGAATATCCCAACAGCAATAGCCTTAGAAACCAGCAAAGGAGAATTTGCGATGGGTGTGGCTTTGGGGATCGTTTTGCTGTCACTGACTATGCTACTGAACGTAATGCTAGCGATGTTTCAAGGTGACGGCCAATGAGTCTTGGCAATACGACATTTTCTCTCACGGCGAAAAAGCTAACCTTCATAAGAGACACTAGAGTAATACTTGACTGTGAAAGCTTGAAAATCAAGAAAGGAGAACTTGTTCTTTTAACCGGACCAAATGGATCTGGCAAGACGACTCTCCTTAAAATACTGGCTGGATTGATAACAGCAGACACTGGTAAATTCATGCTGGGAGAGAAAAGCTTCACTAACTTTGAAACACCCAAGTGTTTAATTGGAACATGTATTTATTTACACCAAACCCCATATATGTTTCGCGGCACAGTCCTTGCGAATCTTAGTTATGGTTTGAAAAGAAAAGGACTGGGAAACAATAGTATAAGGCTCTTGGTAGACCAAGCTATCAGAAAAAATAAGCTCAGCCATTTGACTGAAAGAAAGGCATCAACACTCTCGGCTGGGGAGCAACATCAGGTAGCTTTAGTTAGAGCACAGATATTGAAACCTCCTGTTTTGCTCTTAGATGAAATCACCGCGCACATGGATCAGAAAGCACGCGGCAGGACATTCGAAATAATAAAAGCGCTACAGGAAGAGGGAATTTCTATTATTTTTGCAACCCACGATGATGAAACCATTAAAACACTCTCTGGCACATTTCTACATATAGACAACGGCTGTTTAACTTCATGACTCCGGAATTAAAAAGTGAAATTACTGGTTGTATTTTGGCAGGCGGCCAAGGTGTTCGTGTAGGGAGAAAAGACAAAGGCTTGATAAGCCTCAATGGAAGATATTTGTCTCAACACTGCATAGAGCGCCTCTCTCCGCAAGTAGGTTCTATCATCATAAGCGCTAACAGGAACATACCTGTTTACGAAAGCTTTGGATGCATTGTGGTACAAGATAAAACAGATAACAGCAATGGGCCCTTAAGCGGGTTTCATTCTGCTTTAGAAGCGGCTACAACAACTTTTGTCGCTTTCACTCCATGCGATGCACCATTTTTGCCGCAAAATCTTGTTGAGAAATTGACGGAGCCTTTTTCTGATGAAAAAACTGAAATCACAATGGCAATTGTTCGAACTAAACACCAGCCGGTGTTCGCAATGGTTAAAAGCAGTTTAGAGAATTCATTAGCTTTATTCTTAGAAAACGGTGGGAGAAAAATCCGCTCTTGGTTCGACTCCAGAACGTGCGTAACCGTCGAGTTCGATAACGAGCGTCAGTTCATGAACATCAATAGCCCATCAGATCTCGAAGAAGCTGAATTATGGTCCAAGCAAAATCAAACTACTTCGTAAGATCTTAAAACTGAAAGATGATGCTTAGATCAGTTTCATGTCGACTGTTCTCGCTAGTTTGGCCCCAGATATCACCCAATCCCCACGGGCCGGGATCATTATTGAACCCCCGCCAATATATATGCTGCTGAAAGCGCAATAAAATATTGTCCGACCAGAAGTAATCGACTTTGAATTGGTTATAAGCCCCCGTTGATCTAGGATCAAATGCCATTACAAAAGTTGGCTTTAGAAGCCCTGCAGCTCCGTAGGCAGTCGATGCCGAAAACGTCATAACGAACTCATCACGATCGATGCGGTCAGTATTTTCGGCAATGTACTTGCCGGACACGACACGTCCGTCAAACATTGCTTGCTTTACAGTCGACATGCCTCGGTAGTACTGACTGTAATCGATATAATGACGCCAAAATATCTGCGAAGACAGGAACACGGTTCTTGTCTTATTCAAAGCTCTAATCCATGTTGGTCTATCCGCCGCAATCATAACCACGGTGCGTCTGGCTGTATCATATTGATCTCTATCTGGATCAGCGGTAATAGGCGCATCAGCTGATACTTTCACGGGAATGCCTGTTGTAAAGGTCGTCTCCATACGCAAGACCGATTGCGTAAATCGCTCATCCGAATAATTCGCAGTAAACCCTAATACATGCGTCCGCGGATTCACGATATCTTTAACAGTATAAAAAGTATTATCTATCGTTTGAGACAAGTGTTTCTGCACCCGGATACCGGTATCGGCCGAAAAACCATAAAAATAATTAAGGCTAAAGTCAATGTCTCCCCAAATAGCCTTAAATCTCAAGCCTGCTTGTCCGTTGGTAAGTTTTTTATTTGGCCTACGATTCCTCATTTCAGTATCGAGGTCTAGCAACAAGCCCTCTTTGACGATAGCGTTAGCCGTTTTGTTCAATCCATTACCTGTGAATGCCCAAGGTTTTCTAGGGTCAGTAGATATGTTGTTTTCCCTAAAATCTGTAGGGATCCAGATCCCCTCTACGAACGATTCATCAAACCATGAAAACTTTCCTATATCATAAATCCCTCTCGCCATCCAAAGTGGGATTCGGATATCTTCCCAAGACTCCCTACTCCAATGCCAGCTCAGATCAAGTGGGTTAATAACGTCCAAAGCTCTAAAGCCATCTGTCTCCCCCCACACAACCTGTTGTCGGCCCAACCTTAAAGTAACGGGAGGCAGCACAACATCAACAAATGCTTCACGCAAGCTGGCTTCAGTACGTCCATAACGGCCATCAGCCTTACTGAAAGCGTCGTCATAGGAACTTCGCACATCATAGATAGAATCATAAACCCCGCGCCCTATAACCGTTAAGGTCGCTTCCTCTATAGGCCCCGTATTGAAAAGGCCAAATGCTTGGCTATCCTTTAAGAAGTAATACTTGCCTTCCAATTGAGCAGTATTACGTTGCATGATCGCTTCCGCACTTTTGAACTTAGGTGTCCGTAAAATATTCTGAAATTTAACGAAGCCTTCAAACTCAAGCTCTGTTCCAACGGAAACAATTGCAAATAGGTGATTACTTAAACACAATAAACAAACGGCGACTGCGCACAGATAAGGCTTAATATAATTTTCCATTAACGCTACCTTCGGCCGCTAATCATGTTTCGAAGACTATAAAATTGTTTTGCTCGTGCTTCTGTGAATTCACGTTTTTTAACGTAACAATGCGTCACCGTAGCATGAGGTTTCTTTGCATTAATATCAGATTCACCCAAATGCAGAAATACGTGATGTCCAACATTCTCAGAAAAATCTTGCTTTATATAAGGTGCTTGCTGTGGCATTTCGTATGCGTAGCTCTCAGAATATTTAAGGTAATGCTGATTCATCCTTAACAAGTGGTTATCTTCCCGATCGAAAGCAAACATCCAAAGAGTCCAGTTAGTGTCGGCATCAATAAAAACGATGCGGCTGCTATAGGGATGATTATCGACTGTAGGATGCATGAGAACCACGTGTGCTTTACGAACTTCCCACCGCGTCTTATGCGGCACCCACAGATGAGGCCCTCCCGCTTCCGGATTATCCGGCACATTGATAGTAGCGAGAACAGATTTAGTTCCGAGATAGGTCCATGAGTTTTCGTAGACTTTACCACCAAAGCCATTCATGTCTTCCCGAATCATATCCATCCCCATCAATTCGCTGGTGCGCTCCGAGGCCAGCGTCCTTCTAGGTTTCCGTTGCGAGGGCATATACATCCAGCCAGAGTTTTCTCTTTCATGGTCTACATAGGAAATTGACATGTCTTTGGCCCCAGCCATATCACGCGGTGATCTAAACTCCATGACCCGTTTTGTTTTAACCTCTTCGTACCCCTCCACCAAACAGTGATCTCCCCGGCTGTAAGTAGAAGCGATAGAAGTAAATTCCAATTTGCGGTCTAACCTTCCCCCCTCGCCTCTTAACCAAGTTGTCATGGGCATTACGTAGTCAACTTGTCCCGGCCTCCAAAGCATATTCCAAATCACTTTTTGCCCGGCAAAGGGGTCTTCATGTTTTATGTCTTGAAAAGGAAATCCTCCTCCTTTGAAGCCTACTAAGACGCCTCGATCATCTAAGTGATAGTCGTCGTTCATGTGCTGCCCCCACTCCGGTGGAGCTGGGTACACACCAGTCGCAGCAATCTCCATATCCATCCCATCGAAAATGTAATACTTCCAAGCAGATTGAGGTATCAAGGCCTCTAAAAGGGAAGATCGATCTTCTAACCCAAGGTGGGTTCCAGTCTCAATAGGTTCAAAAGGGATGGGGTTGGTTATCCAGTCATAGAGACGATCATAACTCTGCTCATCGTTAGCCCAAGAAAAATGCGTAAACACGCAGAAAACTAAAAAGAGTAAAATTTTTAATACGCCAGGCATAAGTGATTCCTCAGACTTAGGGGTTATGATCAAAACTGAAGTGTTTCACAACCGACCAATTGTTACTTAGATATCTTACTTTAATTGCATATATATATGTAAATCGAATATAAAGCAGCTCATAAGCAATGACAAACGGCGTGTTTCAATATTGGTGTAGAATTTCACAAAACACTTATTTTTAACTTGCGAATGAATTAAGGAAGAGGATAATTAGACTTCATGACTATCCAACAAAGCTGCAAAGACGATTCCGACCCCACTTCTCTGTCGTGCGAGGAAGCTATAGTTCGTATTCTCGAGAGCATGAGTTCCTTGACACAGACAGAAATGGTGCCTATTAGGCACAGCCTAGGTCGCGTAACGTCCTTTGATATTATAGCAGCTGCCAACGTACCACCTCACAAAAACTCCGCTATGGATGGGTATGCTTTTCGTCAGGAAGAGCTGCAAGGTCTCAATAATCCCGTAATAAAAATAATTGGCACTGCCTTTGCTGGTAAAGCTTTTACCCGGTCTGTAGAAAGGAACGAAGCGGTCCGAATAATGACTGGAGCTGTCGTCCCTGAAAATGCTGACACAATCGTCATCCAAGAGCATGTCAAAACTGATGGGACTGATCTCCAGATCTTAGAAATGCCTAACTTTGGAGATAACATTCGCGCTGCTGGAGAGGATATTCGCGTAGGCGAAACTATTTTGAAATCAGGCCACAAGGTCACGCCCGCTGATTTAGGGTTGATTGCATCTCTAGGGATAGCCGAGGTGCAAGTGTTTCAAAAGCCAAGAGTAGCTTATTTTTCTACAGGTGATGAACTGAAGTCGCTAGGAACTACCTTGGAACCCGGGGAAATTTACGACAGCAACCGATACACGCTGTATGGGATGCTCCAACATTTAGGAGTCGAAATCATAGATATGGGTGTTGTGAAAGACACTTATGATGCCATAGAGGCTGCGTTACTTGATGCTGCCAAATCTGCTGACATGGTAATAACCTCAGGAGGCGTCTCAGTTGGAGACGCGGACTTTATCAAAGAAGCTTTGGGTAACGTGGGTCAAGTTAAATTTTGGAAAATAGCTATGAAACCCGGGCGACCGCTTGCCTTTGGAAAAATAGGACAGGCTCATTTTTTCGGCCTACCTGGCAATCCCGTATCTGTCATGGTCGGCTTCCACCAATTTGTCACTCCGGCATTAGAAAAAATTTCAGGCGCTAAAACCAACAGGAATATAATTCTAGAAGCCGCAGTCACAAAACCACTGAGGAAGAGGCCAGGAAGAGCTGAATATCAGAGAGGTATTTTAGCTCAAGAAGATGATGGCTCTTTAACGGTGCAACCAACAGGAGACCAAGGATCGGGGATATTAAAATCCATGTCACAGGCCAACTGCTTTATTTATCTGCCTATTGATGCTTCAGATATTGGCGTAGATGATGCAGTGAGAGTCATTCCTTTTAACAGCGCTATTTAGTCAAGTGCCAATTTCACAGCTTTATATCCATCCCGTCTTGCGCAACTTCCCAACCGGCATCACTAACAAGTTGTCTTTCCATAGAATCAGAAGCCAGAATAGGGTTCGTTGTATTAATGTGGATGAAGATTTTACGTTTTACATTTAATGAGGCAAAAGATTGTAAAGTCCCTTCTTTTCCAGAAACGCTCATGTGCCCCATTCTCCCCCCTGTTTTCACTCCCACCTGCTCTTTAATCATTTCGTCGTCCACCCATAAAGTCCCATCAAAAAACACCAGCTCTGCATTTTCAAGTCGGTCTGCAAGCGCAGCAGTCATTTGTGCACAGGCCGGGACGTAGAAAAACTTCGACCCATCACGCGCAGCTATTTCGAGAGCTATGGTGTCTTCATCAACGGTTCCAAAGTTATCTCCCGCTGTTTTATCTTCCAACCACAACGCAACTTTGCCAGGAACGGAAAATGGAGTGATAGTCAGGCCTATTTCGCTCCCATCGAAAGCAGATAGTTCGCAAGGATCGTCTAGCGTTACAGTTTTTCTAGCTACGAATTTTGGGTTCAAGACGTTAAAAATAGTGTTGTCCTTTAAAACAGATAAAACCCTGTCTGTCCCATATAGATTTAGAGGTTGAGACTCACGCAAATTTAGAAGGCCGGCAACATGATCGACATCAGCATTAGTTAAGACAATCGATTTAATCGGACTGTGTCGTAATCCCGTTTTCGGGTGGAGTATTTCATTGTCGTTTATCTGTTGCCTTAAATCCGGAGACGCGTTCAGTAAGACCCAGTTCTCGCCATCAGCACTTACGCACAAGGAAGATTGTGTCCTAGCAGGAGCATTGATATCGTTAGCCCGTGCACGTCGACTGTTGGGGTGATTGCAATTCCATTGGGGGTAGCCTCCTCCTGCCGCAGAACCTAATACTCGTATTCTCATCAAAACACCTCAAAAAAATCGCATTAAAAATCAGCACTACTGCCAGATGTATTCTTTGTAACCCAACGTTCCCCATCTTCACGTTTTTCTCTCTTCCAAAAAGGAACGTTGGATTTCAAGGATTCCATAATATCTCTGCACGCATCAAAAGAATGAGCCCGATGAGCTGACCATACTGCAACCAACACAATAGGGTCACTCGGATAAACATCACCTATACGATGTATGACTAAAACATGATCGAGAGACCATCGTTTCTCCGCTCGGTCAGCAATTTTCTCTAGTTCCTTAACAGTCATCTCGGGGTGGTGTTCTAGGTACATTGACTCCACAGAGGCACCATCATTAAAATCTCTCATACTTCCGATAAAAATAGAGGATGCGCCGATTTTTTTCAATCTACCACCCAACTCTTTTTCGGTTTGTGACAATAGGTCGTATGGCGAAAATGGATCTTTAGACAACCTAACCGTCATGCTTAACCTCCTGTTAAAGGAGGGAAATATGCAACTTCATCTCCGTCTTTCAGCAGTTGATCCGGCTCACAATAATCATGGTTAATTGCATAAAGACAACCCACTGGCATTTGTGCAGTACCACAGACAGCTTGCCACACATTAATGACGTTCAGCTCGCTCTCAAACTCAACATCTATCTCCTTCATACCAACCAAATCAGTTAAACTAGCAAAAAATTTCACTTTAATACTCATACGTAACCTCTAACAACACTATAAATTTATTCTATTTAGCGCTATTTTAACCTAACAAACGAAAGGATTCATATTAACGACATGTCAAAACTAACTCACCTAGATGAAGATGGTAAAGCAAAAATGGTTGATGTGGGGGATAAAACTCCGACCAAGAGGACCGCAATTGCTACAGGAAGAATTTCCATGAAGCCAGAAACACTTAATTTAGTCATATCTGGGACAAACAAAAAAGGAGATGTCTTAGCTGTCGCTCGAATCGCCGGAATCATGGCGGCCAAGAGAACAGCTGACTTGATTCCGTTGTGCCATCCATTAAGTATAACTAGGATTGACATTGATCTGGAACTAGACCTAGAAAAATCCACCATAAATTGCACCGCTTTAGTTGAAACAATCGGACAAACTGGCGTTGAAATAGAAGCGCTAAATGCGACGCAAATTTCTTTGTTGACTGTTTATGACATGTGCAAAGCTGCAGATAAAGGAATGGTTATTAGTGAGGTAATGCTCAAAGAGAAACGTGGCGGTAGATCAGGCCATTGGTCTCGAGACGAAAGCCAGGGGATTTAATGAAGTCGGAACAAATCAAGAATTGGTCTCCACCTTTGACATGGCAGGAAAAACTGAAAAGCATTCTGCCTGGTAGCTGGTATCTTAATCATTTGCTTAAAAAGCACTTACGCAAAGGAGAACCTGAACTCAAACTACTTCCCTTCTTGGTCGATAAAGGAAAAGATGCGGTTGACGTTGGGGCCAACAAAGGAGTCTATAGCCGAGCTCTGTCTGAACTAACACATACCGTCTACGCCTTTGAACCTAATCCAAAAATGTACAAAATACTGTGCTCGGGCAAGACAAAAAAAACAAAAGCTTACCAAGTAGCTCTGTCCGACCAAAGCGGAATAGCTAAATTACTCATTCCGCATAACTTAGAGAAAGATACTTACTCCAATCAAGGAGCCAGTCTTAGTTCTACAAAAGTGTCTGGCCTTCACCGAGCAATAGAAGTCGAGTCTAAGACCTTAGACTCTTATGATCTCAAAAATATTGGCTTCCTGAAAATTGATGTAGAAGGTTTCGAGCTCTCTGTTATAGAAGGTGCCTCACAGACAATTGCCTTCAACAAACCCACTATGCTAGTAGAGCTTGAGGAACGTCACACTGATATTCCAATAGAAAATCTTGTTGGTCGTATAGAAAAGCTAGGCTATAAAGCATACTTTCTTATTCATACCAATTTAACTCCTTTCTCACAATTTAATGCTGAAAAGATGCATCGTGACGCAATAGGAACGGAAAACTATATTTACAACTTTATATTTCTACCCATCTGAACGAGGAAATTCTCAGTTCTCCGAACCCCAGTAATCAAACTTACTCCCAGCAGGAATACCTTGTAAAGGAGAATCTGAGTCTGTTGCTGGGTTCCAACTAAGTGCCTCACTTATTTTGATCGCAAACGCAAAATCTTTCTCGGTGACTCCGCCAGCATCGTGGTTGGTTATTCGCACACCTACCTGCGCATACGAAACGTTCAAATCCGGATGATGCCAGGCGATTTCAGCAAAATGTCCAATCACACCCACAATCATTAAAGTACTCTTCCACCCTGAGGTTTTGTATTCGCGCCATAAACCATTGTCTCGCAATTCCCATTCCGGCAGGTCAAGCAGGAGTCGCTTTCGGATTTCGGCATCAGTCCAGAGAGTGTCCGTTTTTGTCGTAGAAGAGCTCATAATATCGTCTCCTTTTAATTAAACAGCAACCGAGTCCCTGCTTATATTATTTAGATTAAAAAAATCTCATAAGTAGTTAATATTAATAGCATTATTTGTTATAACTTCTTTGGCAATAAAAATAACTATGTAATATCCTAAGCTCACAAATCTAACATATAGAAACACACAAACACACCAGTCGTATGCTAAGATTGTGTCTCATACGAATAGCAAGCTGAGGTTTCACAGATTGGGATTATCTACTATTTATAGACCAGCACGAAGTTCGGACGATGCCTGGACTGTATCAGAGTTTGAAGGAAAGCTGCGACAAAAAGAGCATTTTTATCATATAAACCACCCGTATCATGTACTCATGTCGGAGGGGAAAATGAATAAAGCCGGGATACGAGGTTGGGTAGCAAACCGTTATTACTACCAAAAATCAATTCCAATTAAAGATGCTGCGATACTTTCTAACTGCAACGACAGAGTGGCGCGTCGTCTCTGGATACAGAGGCTCATCGACCACGATGGGGACGAAAATGACACCGGCGGCATCAATGCATGGTTACAACTAGGATTATCCGTTGGGCTAACTGAGGAAGAGATCTTAGATGAAAGGCATGTCCTTCCAGGCGTTAAATTTGCTGTGGATGCTTACGTCAATTTTGCTCGGTCAGCAACATGGGAGGAAGCTGCCTGCTCGTCTCTAACTGAAATGTTTGCACCTAAAATTCACCAAAATCGATTAGACAGCTGGCCGCAACACTATCCTTGGATTAAAGCTGATGGCTATGTCTACTTCAAAAAACGACTCGGTGAAGCTAGACGAGATGTCGAGCATGGACTGCGTGTTACGGTATCTCACTTTATCGAGCGGCACGAACAAGAGTTTGCCTTGAATATTTTGCAATTTAAATTAGACGTTCTTTGGACAATGCTCGATGCTATGTGGATGTCATATGTGGCCGACATGCCCCCGTATTTTTCGTGTAATAAGAGACCTAAGCACAACGATGATTAACCAAATGCCGTCTTTATGTTCTATGTACCGTTTTCAGTGGGAAGAAGCTCAAAGCTGCTATGTGTTGCTTTATCCTGAAGGAATGGTGAAACTGAGCCGCACAGCTGGGGAAGTCTTGAAAAGAGTTACTGGGAAGACTACCGTCAAACAGCTAGTTTCAGATCTAGAAACTGAGTTCCCAGGGTCTGATCTCGAAAGTGACGTCCTTAATTTTCTAACGGAGGCAAAAAAAAATGGCTGGATCTCTTTCTAGTATCTCCGGAAAACCGCTTTGGTTACTGGCCGAACTCACTTACAAATGTCCCCTCCAATGCCCCTATTGCTCCAATCCATTGGAAATCAGTAAATATAGTAACGAATTAACAACCGACGATTGGTTTCGTGTCTTACGGGAAGCGCGAGCTTTAGGAGCTATGCAGCTAGGCTTGTCGGGCGGGGAGCCCCTGGTCAGAAAAGACCTTGAAGAAATAATTGCCGAAGCACACAGGCTAGGTTATTACAGCAATCTCATTACTTCTGGCGTGGGAATGGATGCTGACCGAGTAGCTAAGTTTAAAACGGCAGGGCTAGACCATATTCAGATAAGCTTCCAGGCAAGCGACAAAGAGTTAAACGACTTTCTTGGAGGAACAAGTAGTTTTGCGCATAAGTTAGAGATGGCTCGAGCTGTTAAAGACCAAGGCTACCCTATGGTTTTAAACATCGTCCTCCATCAGAAAAATATCGAACAACTAGAAGACATCATTAAAATGTGTGTTGAGTTAAAAGCCGATTTTGTCGAGCTTGCCAGCACACAGTACTACGGCTGGTCCAGATTGAATATAGATTATCTTCTTCCAACTAGAGAGCAAGTGACCAAAGCTGAAAGCATTGCAAAACGTTATCAAACTGAGTTGGAAGGTAAAATGAAAATTCTTTACGTAGTGCCGGACTATTATGAAAAGCGTCCTAAAGCCTGCATGAATGGGTGGGGCTCCATATTTCTGACAATAGCACCAGATGGACGAGCACTACCTTGTCACGCTGCTGCAACGTTACCTGATATAGAGTTTCCAAATGTGAGAGATAATTCCATAGAGACGATTTGGGATGATTCTAATGCCTTCAATAAGTTTAGAGGGTTCGAATGGATGGAGGAACCTTGTCGCTCGTGCCCTGAAAAAGAAAAAGATTTTGGAGGTTGCCGCTGTCAAGCTTACATGATGACAGGGAATGCGGCCGCAGCCGATCCTGTATGTGATAAATCGCCTCACCACGCGGATCTTCAAGCAGAGGTGGCATTAATAGAAAAGACTTCTCACAATAAAAACGAGCCTTTGATTTTTCGAACCATGAAAAATTCAAAAAAGTACCAGGCAGAGAAAAAGCTTAATTTACCGCAAAACTAGTACAAACCGCTTGAAGATTTGCGGGCACATTGTGCACCCGAAAAATTTGAACGCCAGCCGTCACTCCTAAAACAGTGGTCGCACATGTTGCGTTATCAAGATGCTCAGGGATCGGGACATCGCAGAGAACACTTAAGAAATTTTTCCTACTGGCTCCTAGCACTACTGTAAAGCCAGTTTCAACGAAAGCGCTCAACATCCTTAAAATCATTACATTGTGTTCAAGAGTTTTCCCGAATCCTATTCCGGGGTCAATTGCAATTTTCTCACGAGGGACGCCGTAAGAAATAGCTTCTTTTGTTTTCTCGAGCAAAGCCAGCTTTATTTCATCCACAGGGGCTACATAAGTCGGGTTTGACTGCATCGTGTTCGGTTCCCCTTGCATGTGCATCAAGATGATTGAGGCGCCAGTTTTGGCAACGAGTGGAAACATAGCAGGATCGTTCCCGGCCGAGACGTCGTTTACAATGCTAGCACCCGCTTCTATCGCTTTTTCGGCAACTTCCGCGCTTCGGGTATCTATACTAATGAATTTATCCTCAGGCATTTGCCTGCTAATCTCTGAAAGTGGGACAACTGCTCTCTCTATCTGCTCAGCAACACTCACACTGCGCGCTCCTGGACGCGTCGATTCAGCACCGACATCTAATATAGCAGCGCCACTTCGAAGCATACATAATCCTTCAGCTATTGCATTTTCCGGCCTAAGGAAACGACCTCCATCCGAAAAGCTGTCCGGGGTGATATTTAGTATACCCATGAGCAGTGGCTGCTTTATTCCGACAAAAGGATAGCTGTCGCTAAACTTACCCATTTCCATCACCTATCTAGAAGAAAGCTCGACGGCCATTTCATCAGAGGCCTCGATAAGACCATAAATCATATCTTTTTCGCTTGACAAGTGTCCCGCAGTTCTCAGAAAGTTGATAGACGAATTTGGGATTGCTTTATGAAGCAACCAAGCTGACTCCGGCAAACACGTCAGGTCTCTGGATCCATGTACGATCTTACATGGCACTTTTGGAAGCTTATCGATATCTTCAAGCAATTGATTCTCCCTCATGAAATAAGCATGCTTCGCATAGTGAAATTCAATTTTTGCCTTAACAATAGCCGATTTCATATTGATATTATGCGATTCTCCAGAACCTATCCCATCTATTGAGAACATGACTACTGAGCCCGACCAAGTTTCCCAAGCTCTTGCCGCGGTTTCCATTCGTTCTTGGTCTCCAGACACAATAGCATCGTAGAGGAAGTCAGAAATATTAGAAATTCCTTGCATATTAAGAGACGATATAAATCTATCCCATTGCTCAGGTAAGAAACGATTAGCTCCGTTTTCAAAAAACCAATCCACATCTTTTCTTCTAGCTAAAAAAGAACCTCGAAAGATCATCCCAGAAACACTACTAGGAAAAGCCTCGGCGTAAGCAAGTGCTAATGTCACTCCCCATGAGCCAGCGAATAAAACGAATTTGTCTACGCTATATAGTTTTCTTATTAATTCTAAATCTTTGATTAAATGATTCGTAGTGTTGTCTACTACGGAACCGTAAGGTGTAGATCTACCTGAACCACGCTGATCAAGTAAAAATATATGATATTTTTTAGGATTGAAGAATTGACGATGGTCGCTCTTACACCCTCCTCCTGGTCCTCCATGAAGAAAAACGACAGGGATACCCTTTTTATTCCCACACCTTTCAACATATATTTGATGTCCATTGCCAACAGGCACTAGCTCTTCAGCGTAAGGCTCAATCTTCGGGTATAAGCCCTTCTCTTTTTCTGAACTCATGACAGTCTTTCTAGCAAGTTCACCGTACTATCCACCTCCTTTTTGAAAGCCTTGATGAAAAGTCTGCATATAGGATTTGATACAGGCTCGATTCATATTCTCAAACGTTAATTGTATGTCGATGATTGGAAATTTAAGGAACCCTAATGTTCGAGTTTTTTCCTTAGATAATTTGATGTCGACTTTCTCTCCAGTTTTCCAGTTACTGTGAGCACCATCAGACTTTAGGATTATATGGGCATCGGGAAATAGTTTTGGGTAAACTCGAAAGAAATCTGAGTAGCTAAGTCCCATATCACAACAAGAAATGACTGCGGTTTTATTTAATTGTTCGCCGTTCATTAAGTAACAACGCTATAGGTGCAATCTAGTGAGAAAAAACGACCTTTCAAAATCAAGAGCCAAGCTCTAGTTTGACCAAAATATTTTACACAGAAACCGTAAATATCCACAGAGAAGAGCTGGAGCCACGCAAGTTCCACGAGAGGTAAATTAATATTCAACGCTTACCGACACCCTAAATCGCTACAAGTATAAATTGTAGCTCTCTATTCTTTTCCAGTACAGACCTCTGACCGAATCAAGAATCTTTTCCCTGTACCATTGTCTAATGAAAACATTCCGCCCATTCCATCAACCAGGTCAACAATTAAATTAGTATGGTTCCACCGACTATATTGATCACAATTCATATAAAAAGGCACATTACATATTTCACCTACTAAAACATCGCTATCGCCGATCAAGAATTCTGTGTCTTCAAAAAGCATAGGTGAACTCCCATCACAACATCCTCCCGACTGATGAAAAAGCAAATCAGGTCCATAGGTCGATTTTAATTGCTCCAAAAAATCAAGAGCTGCTATGGTAACGCTTACTTTTTCCTTCAATTTGCTGCTCTACTAATAACCGTTATGACATTCATTCGAGGCTAAACATACTTGAAGGAATCAATTCTTGATTTTCTGACAGAGATGTATTGACATCCAAGGAACACTCTCATTCTCTGACCGTATAGCATTATTAAGAGAATCTTCCTCATCATGTTTCCCAAAAAAGAGTGCATCAAACTTTAAAAGAAGCCCACTGCATCCGGACTATACGACACAACTAGGTTTTTAGTCTGCCTATAATGATCTAACATCATTTTATGACATTCACGACCAATACCCGATTGTTTGTAACCACCAAATGCTGAATGCGCACTGTATTCATGGTAACAATTAGTCCATACTCTGCCGGCTTGGATAGTTCTGCCTGCACGAAAGGCTTGAGTCCCATCACGAGTCCAGACTCCTGCACCTAAACCATAGAGAGTATCATTAGCAATCTCCAATGCTTCAGCCTCATCTTTAAAAGTAGTAACTGAAACTACTGGCCCGAATATCTCTTCTTGAAATATACGCATTTTATTATGGCCCTTAAAGACAGTAGGTTGGATATAATAGCCGCCACTAAATTCGTCTCCCATGACTGAGGATGCATCCCCGCCAGCCAATACATCAGCGCCCTCCTCCTTCCCCAGTTTAAGGTAAGACATTATCTTTTCCATCTGTTCATTTGAAGTTTGAGCACCAATCATAGTCTCTAATTGTAAAGGGTTACCTTGCTTAATAGCCGCCACACGAGGCAAGGCTTTCTCCATAAACCTTTCATAAATTGATTCTTGAATCAAGGCTCGACTAGGGCACGTGCAGACTTCGCCCGCATTCAAGGCGAACATAGTAAAACCTTCAAGTGCTTTATTAAGAAAAGCGTCATCTTCAGACATTACACTTTCAAAGAAGATATTAGGCGATTTCCCACCCAATTCTAGTGTCACTGGAATTAAGTTATTAGCCGCGTATTGCATAATCAGACGACCAGTAGTCGTTTCACCGGTGAATGAGACTTTTGAGATACGGCTTGAGGAAGCTAAAGGTTTACCCGCTTCTAATCCAAAGCCGTTGACGACATTCAGCACGCCAGGAGGGATAACATCAGCAAGCAACTCCATCAAAACCATGATAGATGCCGGTGTTTGTTCCGCCGCTTTCAACACTACACAGTTGCCAGCCGCTAATGCCGGAGCTATTTTCCAAACACCCATGAGTATAGGAAAATTCCAAGGAATGATTTGACCCACCACACCTAATGGTTCTTTATAATGGTATGCGTATGTATCTCCATTCAATTCAGATACGCTGCCTTCTTCAGCCCTTATACACCCTGCAAAGTACCTAAAGTGATCAATTGCTAAAGGAATATCGGCTGCAATAGCCTCTCTGACCGCTTTTCCATTATCCAATGCTTCAGCCGCTCCAAGCAGATGTAAATTTTCTTCCATCACATCGGCTATTTTATTCAGCACTTTGGCCCGATCCGTGGGGGAGCTCTTGCCCCATTGTGAAAAAGCAGCATGTGCAGCATCTAAGGCGCATTCGATATCGTTAGAATCGGAACGAGCAACTTCACATAGGAACTCTCCGGTTATGGGAGTGTGATTATCGAAATAGCGACCTGCTTTAGGAGCCTGGAATTTCCCATTAATAAAATTGCCGTATCTAGATTTAAACGGAAAGCCTATGCCCAAATGTTCTACGTCAAGCTCTTTGCTACGTTCTGCGTTGGTTTTTTCAAGCATAATTGGCGCCTTTACTGATAATGTGTTTTCCTAATGGGGTATTTTCTACAAATCCACCTAGGCTAATTTTCTTGTGATGAGATCAGACTAGCACACAGATCTAGAGATTAAAATATAATTAGTAATAATATTGATTATCATTGCTATTAAGATTTAAATAAAATTACATGGATTTCATACGGCTGTTTTCCAGACAGCGAGGTGAACAGCAGCCGCAATAGGGCGCAGAAGAAAGCATTAATTAATTAAGCGCCGTCAACCGCTTAGGGTTCTCGGACGGGAGGGTTTATCGCAACGTTTACTAGTGATCGCCGCTAGACAGGCCAGACAAAAACTTAGATGAAAGACGCAGTAGGTTTACCGTCAGTCAGTGAAATCGATTCCCTCTGGAGAGATGCCACCAGCATTTTACGCTGTACAACAACTATCGGTAGCCCTACCCTCCGGCAACTGGAGGCCACACAGCCAAAACATCCTTATCACTTAGAAAAGTAGCTTTTCTTTTTTCGGGCGGTATGAAAAACCCATTTACTAGCACTAAATGGGCTGACTCCAGTGGAACATTCTGTCGCTCAAGCACGCCGATTATTGAACGATCGGCAGGAATAATGATATTAATTTTATTTTCTACAGCTTCTTTCGGAAGATATTTCGCCAGTGATGCATATAATTTAAATGTGATTGTTATCTTCAAAGCCATGAGTTTTTCGGACCATAAATCGTGAAAAAGCGAAACATATCACACTTTGCCGCCCCAGTTAGCTATTTCATTACGTCCGCATTAAAACCTATCGCTTGAGTTGCTCCTAAATATGCTTCCATGATTCGAGTCGGATCCTTCATGAGTCTCTCTTTCCAAACCCCAAGCTTTATCTTACTTTGAATGAGGCCGCGGAGCACGCCAACATGTTGGGTCAAACCCAGACTAGTAGCGCCTACCAAAATGTCATCTTGAAACTGTAGATTTATATATTTAAATCGTTCTTTATTAAGCAACTCGGCTGAATCTCCTCCCGTCACACCCATCCATAAGCCGAAGGAACTAGAAATGAGTCCTAAGGTATCGAGCACATTCATGTTTACCGAGCCTCGGTGGGTCGCTTGAGTTTGTCCTGCCATATTTTTTGCAGCAAGCGCTCCGTGCTCTACCGCAGTCGGCTGGATTGCTTGAACAGACATCTCTCCGGTAGAAAAATCATAAGCTTGTGCGACATCTCCTGCGGCAAAAATGTTCTCATCACTGGTTCTCATTGCTTTATCTACTAAAACACCCTCTTCGATCTTCACGTCAGTCGTGTCAAGCGCGCTCGTGTTGGGTTTCACACCTGTAGCAGAAACCACCATATTAGCAATTAATTTATGACCAGTGCTCAATTCTACTAACAAAGAACCGTCATCTTGAGATATAGAATTCACTTTCGTGGAAGTGTGCACATTGACACCGTTATGTTGGCACCAATCCTTTATCATGGTGCCAGCGGTATCGTTCATCATTCTAGGTACCATCCGGTCTTCCATTTCAACTACCGTTAAGTCAGCGCCGCTTTTTGCGAGCGCTTCAAGAATAATACACCCTATGAATCCAGCACCCATCAGCACCACTTTCGACCCTGGTTTCGCAACCCTTGCGATAGTTCTTGCATCCTCCAAGGTCCAACAACTTGTGACCCCTGGTAAATCAATCCCCGGTATCGGAGGCGCTAAAGGAGTAGATCCAGTCGCAATAAGCAACTTGTCGTAATTGATTTTTGTCCCACCCTGCAAACCTACGGTTTTCTCCGTTTGATTAACTGACACAACCTTGCCTTGCACGATGGAAATTCCGCTTCTTTTGTAATGTTCATCGTCTTTACGCAGAAAAGTACCACGCTCATCGATTTGATTAACAAGTAAGTACGGAATGGCCATTCTCGAGTACGGCATTTCAGGCTCATCACCTACCAAAGTTATGACGCCGTCAGAGTCTATTTTACGAAGGTTCTCAGCAGCAGTGACTCCAGCAGGTCCCGCTCCAATGATTACATATTGCACTTTCGTCTAGCTCCCGTTATGTAATGCTTTATAAATTTAGAGGCCTAAACGACCCATGGTTTCATTCGTTGGCACACCTTCCTCAGACCAACCGCGCAGCGCGTAATACTGAGGCAGCATCTCGTGCAACCGATTCACGGAACCTTTAGCTGGCCCAGTCTTTGCAGCGTCTTTAAGAAGCCTGGCTGGAAGAGTGTCGTCTGCTTTTGTAAGACCAGCATCAAGATTAAACTGTCTTTCCAAATTCCAGATTCTTTCGCCAGCTTCCAGCATTGAAGCAGCGCTCCATCCTCCTTCGCAAGCAGCATCTACCTGTGGCGCAATATCTTCCAAAGTCCAGGCAAACGTGGTGAACGTGCATAGCCCAGTGCTGTCAACCGCTGCCGTCGCATCTTGAAAAGCTTTTACAAGTTCCGGTTTCCCATCAGTCGTCAGTGGATCAGTCTTCACAGGGACGCCCATGATCTCAGATGACACCGTGTAGCCTCTCAAGTGACATGCTCCTCGATTTGACGTGGCATAACCGAGTCCCATTCCCTGTATCGCCCTTGGGTCATATGCTGGAAACTCTTGCCCTTTGACAGTCATTGAAATCTCAGGGTGCCCGTACTTCTCACACAGCCGTTTAGAACCCATAGCCAAGTCTTTACCAAACCCTTCGCCAGTAGCCACTAGCTCTGCCGCTTTCGTAAGCGCCTCAGCCGACCCAAAAGACAGGTCGAGACCTTCTGTCGTTTCTAGAGTAATCGCTCCCATTTCAAACAGTTCCATGGCCGCTGAGACGGTAGCTCCAAAGGAAATAGGATCGTATCCATCTTCATTACATAGGAAATTGGCGTAAGTTAGTGCATCTAGATCATCAATTCCTACATTGGAACCTAATGCCCAAGCTGATTCGTACTCGAGCCCGCCAGATGCCCCAATGTATTCTGGTTTGTTCTCAATACTATAGTGTTGTGGATCAATTGTAGAAATCCGACCGCAGGCAATAGTGCAACCAAAACAGGCTGCGTTGGTAACCAAATTAGGTTTCCCATCACTTTCTCGCGGTTCAGCCATAGCCTCACCAGAAATTTTGTGAGCCCCTTCAAATTGAACTTCCTTCATGTTCCTCGTAGGCATAGCCCCTACTTCATTGATGACGTTCATCAATACTTGAGTACCCATGGCGGGCAAACCCTCTCCTGTTACTGCATTGTCAGCGAGTGTCTTTTTTCCTTCGCTAGTGGCTTTAAAAAATGCCTTAGGATCTCTTATGTTCCCTACTCCGACTGTGCCTCTAATAACTACTGCTTTCAGGTGCTTCGAGGCCATAACTGTGCCCACGCCTGATCGTCCAGCAGCTCTATGGCGATCGTTTACAATTGAGGCATATAGACAACCGCTTTCAGCAGCCCTCCCTACGCAGGCGATCTTAACCAAAGGATCTTGGAATTTCTCATGAAGCAACTCATCAGCCGCCCACACTGACTTCCCCCACAAATCATCCGCAGGCATCAGTTGCGCTTTTTCGTTTTCTAAATAAAGGAAAACTGGAGTTTTGGATTTTCCTTCAAAAATAATCATGTCCCAACCAGCTTGCTTCATTTCTGCACCGATAAAGCCTCCAGAATTCGAGCACGCGATCGCTCCGGTCAAAGGGCTTTTTGTAATAACAGAATAGCGTCCACCTGTTGAAGCCATAGTCCCGGTCAAGGGACCGGTAGCCATGATTAACTTATTCTCGGGAGACAACGCATCCGCTTTAGGGTCGATTTCTTCCGCAAGATATTTAGTGGCCAATCCTCTTTGCCCCAAAAAAAGATGAGCCCATTCCATATTCAAGGGCTCTGGCTCACAAGTACCTTTTGTTAAGTTGACTCTCAGAATTTTTCGTTGCCAAGACATTGTTGTTAACTCCCGGTTTCGTGGATTAGTTTTGTGGTATAGATTGAGCAGCATGAGAGCGCATTCTCTCAAGTCCCGTATGTTCTGAATCTACGTAAGTTATAGCTTGAGTCGGACAAGCGGTGACACATGCCGGGTCTCCCCCGCACAAGTCGCATTTCATCACTTTACCGCTATCAGCGTTATAATTTACCGTCCCAAAAGGGCAGGCTATAGTGCAAACTTTACAACCCACACAAACGTCTTCAATCACTTCTTTGGCACCCGTCGCCTCATTCACAACTATGGCTTCAACAGGACAAGCATGAAGGCACCAGGCTTCAGAACATTGGGTACATGTGTAAGGAGCGAACCTCCCTTCATGATGAAAATTAAAAACTTTGATACGAGATTTAGAAGGGTTGAAAACGCCTTCATTTTCATAAGAGCAAGCCATTTCGCACTGTAAACAGCCAGTACATTTCTCAGGCTCTAGTTGGAGCGCTTTTAACATGTCTACTATTCCCCCGTTAAATCCGCTGCGTCATAGTTCATATTCTTATGCACTCTGCACCGCACCGTTTACTAAAAAATTACCAACAGATCCCACCAGTTTTATATAGTTTACGTCTGCTAAGAATCAACCGAGATTAACTGGAATTTGCATGAAATGCTACAGGCAAACGGCTGATTGTAAATAGAAACCATTACTATAACGGAATGGTTTTCGTTTAAATAAATAAATGATTCTTATTCAAAATAACAGCAGGTAATTCAAGCCCAACAGGCCTACAATAGTGCGGTACCCATCATAGACTGGTCACCAAGAAAAAATGAACAATGAAAAAGACAGACAGCGTCGTTATTTTACATATCTTAAAATCTCATCATTCCTAATTCTCTGCTTATTGAACACTCTCGCCTATTCCAAAGACTTACCTTTATACTTCTATGGGGACACGTCTTCCAACGAGTGGTACGGAGCTATACAGGGGCTACAAGAAGCGAATGCTCAAGGTAAATTTCTACAGCTAAACTATAAACTCATACACAAAACAAACTTGGACGACGTGAAGGCTGACAAGCCGTACGCTGTCATATCATCGCTGTCTCCAGCAAAGCTCAGACAAGCACTTTTAGCAAACCCTCAGATACCCTTTCTAAATGTAAGCTCAATTGCCGAACACTTTTCAAGTTTATGCGCCCCTAATCTGTTTCATATCAGACCCCATCCCTCCGCCCTAGTCGCCGCCGAAGCCGCCTGGAAACCCGAAGGAAGGATCGAAGCCAAAGCGGTCTTATGGCACCACAGTTTTAAAAAATATGCTGCGGCACAGCTAAACAAACGGTATAAAAAAAATGCCGACCGCCATATGAACTCAGAATCGTGGGCTGGCTGGGCTTCAGTTAAACTTTTCTCCGACACGTTAGCTCGAAATGGCCCCGAATCCGAGATAAGCGTAGTTAATTTTTTGAAGAATAGCCTGGCTTTTGATGGACAGAAGGGCAAAGACCTGTTTTTTAATGGTTTGAACTATTTAGAACAACCTTTATTGCTGATTCACGGTGACAAAATTGTCGGAGAAATAAGCACAAGTCAGATACTGTCTGCTGAAAGCGGAGCATTCTCTTGTAAATGAGCGGAAAGCCGAAAAGTCATTTAAGATATATACACATTCATCAAAGCTATAGAGGAAAAACTATGAGGTTGATACTCGCTATAACTGCCATAATTTTTGCGACAAACACCATGGCAGCCACAAATCGGGCGTTCGTATCCAATGAGAGAAGCGACAGCGTTTCAGTAATCGATATTTTGACCAACAAAGTTATAAAAACAGTACAAGTTGGCAAACGACCTCGAGGAGTAGGTGTCTCTCCTGATGGAAAAGAAGTCTATGTAGCAATCAGTGCCGATAACGCCATCGCGGTCCTAGATCCCGTCAAAATGGAGGTCATTAGGACATTTGCAAGTGGTGACGATCCGGAAGCGTTTGCTATACATTCAAATGGCAACCTATACATATCAAATGAAGAAGATGCGATGGCTTCGGTATACGATCCGAAAACGGGCGCTCTATTAGCCACCATAGACGTAGGCATTGAGCCTGAAGGGGTCGCAGTAGCGCCTGATGGCACGAGAGTAGCCGTGACAAGCGAGTCGACTAATCTCGTTCATATAATTGGTGTTCCTGAGCATACAATACAAAATAATGTCCTTGTAGGTGCCAGACCACGGTCAGTAGTATTCAGTAATGACAGTCAAATTATCTATGTAACCGCTGAAATTGGGGGAGAAGTAAAAAAGATAGCGGCAGATACGGGCAACTTAATAAAGAAAACCACACTTCCCGATGAGAACGCAAAACCGAAAGATGTACTTCTCAGCAGAGATGGCAAAAATCTATACATCGCGGGTGGTCGTGCCAATAAGATTTTCATTCTTGACGCCGAGAGCCTAGAACATAAAAACAGTGTCCCGGTTGGGAAAAGAGTTTGGGGTCTAGCTCTGAGTCGGGATGGATCGACACTATACACAACCGATGGTTTGGATCATCAAGTCACCGTAATCGATACCAAATCAGAAAAAGTTACAGCCGTGATCAAAGTAGGGAAATTTCCTTGGGGCATAGCAATTGACGACTAGTTAGATTGAAAGGAACAGGCAAGAATTTATTTCTTGCTTTCCCCTTCAGCAAACTTTTTGTTTTGCTCTTCTGTAGCTGGGGATTGGTGAAGTTTTTTCCATTCGGCATATGGCATACCGTAAATTTCCTCACGAGCCGCATCATAATCCATATCTATCGAGCGTTTCTCTGCCTCAGATCGGTACCACTTGGAAAGGCAATTTCGACAAAACCCAGCTAGATTCATCAAGTCAATATTTTGCACATCCGTATGCTCACGCAGATAATCTCTTAAGTAACGAAAAGTAGCCGCTTCTATTTCGGTTTTTTTCTGTTTATCCATCGACATCAGCTCCTGTAATTTTAGATCTTTGATAAGTTTCTTGTATGACTTGTAAATTCGTTAGCATACCTTACGGCAAACGCAGTTATCACTGTTTTAATAGACTTGATAGCTCCTTGGCACTTTATGCTCATAAGTGATTGATCTTGTGCCAATTCAGTGCTTAAATACTAGCACGTTTACCGATAAGCTATTTGGGCTCATCGAACAATTCTATTTTTAGCTGGGGAAATAACATGGCGTGGGAAGCACCAACTTACCAAGATATACGTTTAGGATTTGAAGTGACGATGTATATAAATAATCGTTAATTCTGCCACACAATAAAAAAGGGACTCAGGTCCCTTTTTTGTTGTGTGCGATTCCTACCACGGTCTGATTCGGCGCAAAGCAACCATACCATCTCGAGCGACATGACTGACAGCCCCTCCGATATGCAAAAAAATCAACAGCAGCAGTAAGCAGGAGCTAAATTGGTGAACGCTTGTAAAAAATTCATTAATGACGATATTCTTGCTCGCCCAAGAAGGCAGCATTAGACCAAATAGTTTTGTGCTATATCCGCTAAAAGATGAAGACAAATAGCCCGTCATTGGCTGAATAAAAAGTAACACATAAAACCCGAAATGAACCCTACTAGCAAACCACTGCTGCCATGGCTTTATCGTTTCTGGAAAAGGCGGCGGAGCATGCCTATATCTCCACCAAAGCCTTAACAACATAAGGAAAAAAAGACTAAGGCCTAAAGATTTGTGTAAAGCAAAAAAATATCCCCGCTCAGCACCTCTTGGCAAATCAGTCATAAACCAACCAACACAAAAAAGTGCAGCGACCAAGCCTACTATCAGCCAGTGTAATAGCGCTGCTGTCTTTGTATAACTGTGCAATTTTCTTGCCGTCATAGTATTGTTCCATCATCCATTAATGCTTATTGAGTAGACATGAAAGATAGGAGACTCGCATATCAACCGGTCACTACAATTATACAAAATTATATTATTATATTGATGAGCTTTATCCCATCTATTAACGTGTCTTTTCTCGCCGCAGTACTGACTTCGATACCATTGTTTTTAACTGTCCTTCCAGAAAGGGCATACAGCGCGGATCGGTATCACGTCGAAGTCAATAAAACTCGTCGCACTCTGACATTGTCAAACACGGCTGGCAGGGTTGTCAAAGAATTTAAAGTTGCTTTGGGCCGCGGAGGATTGGGTCATAAGAAAGCTCGAGGAGACGGCATTACGCCTTTAGGCTCTTACATAGTGGTAGGCTTTAACGAAAAAAGCGATTTCCATTATTTCATCAGATTAAATTACCCTAATAATAACGATGCTCTTGCAGCCTATCGAAACAATTCTATCACTTTTGAACAATTACAAAAAATACTACATGACAATGTTTCGGGAGAGACCCCGCTTCAGAATACAGTTCTTGGAGGAGCTATTGGACTTCATGGAATAGGCAATGAGACTGATGAAAAGCTTCTAATGCACAGTAGGCTAGACTGGACTCAAGGTTGCATAGCGTTGAAGAACGACGAGATTGAACAACTGAGGCCTTTTCTTACCTTGGGGGTACATGTTGTAATAAAAGAATAATCAGACCGTCACTAGCGCAAGGAGTCACTTATGGTCGAGAATTCTTATGACAGCCATCGATTTTTTTTGATGTGGTTAATCGCCATAGGGGCAATTCAGTTCCTTATTTTTCTCGGTTTCGATAACGGTTATCTTGCTGTCGCATTCAAGAACGATCAAAGCCATATTACAAAAATCATAGCCAGCATATTTTTATTTGGTTCTATTCACTGTGGGCTACGATTAAAACAACTGTGTATAGAGTTAAATGCAGTTATTTCTTTAGAAGAAAAATTACTTCCCGTAGATCGTTATGCGCGAAAAGATCTTTATGATTTTAGCGTCACCACAAAAGGTATTAGCTCTGATTACCTAAAAAAACTGTCTGTTGATGACACTAGTCAAAGTCATTCAAGTACTATCAACTCGGCAACAGAAGTATTAATCGCGCAAGCTAAAAGAGGCCATGAGTCAGCCTGGTTTTTGGTAGATCTTCTCATCAAGCTTGGTTTGTTAGGAACCATCATTGGCTTTATTTTAATGCTTAGTTCCGTTAGTGAGGCTGACACGCTCGACATTCAGACAATGCAGATAGTACTCAAGGACATGAGCGGTGGTATGGGCACGGCTTTATATACAACATTACTGGGATTATCGACCAGTCTATTACTCTCAGGGCAATACCTTTTAATGGATAAATGTGCAGACGATCTAATAGAACGGTTACTTAATATTACTAGTCTAGTCTCCAATAAAGAATAGGCAGAGAAGCAGTGGCATTCAATAACGCATGGAAAAAAAAGCGCGGTAATACCGATCCCTTCACCGATTTATTGTTTAATGCTCTACTTGGGTTTACTTACTTATTCCTTATCGCAGTGATGTTTATGAACCCCGTAGCTGAGACTGGAATCATAGAAGCCAAAGCCGAATATATCATAGCGTTAAATTGGCCTGACAATGACCCCAATGACATTGATATTTGGGTAGAAGACCCAGTCGGAAATATTATATGGTTTAAAAACAGAGAGGCCGGCTTAGTACACTTAGACCGAGATGACCGAGGTAATATCAATGACCTCATAAAGTTTAATGAGCAACAAGTTAGCAATCCTTTAAACCAAGAGCTAGTCACTATAAGAGGGATAGTTCCAGGTGAGTATGTGGTGAATATTCACTATTACGAGACAGTTACCAACACGCCAGTTGATGTGTCGGTAAAGATTTCCCGCGTCAACCCTACTCTTGAAGTAGCTTATTATGGGAAAATGACTCTTGAGAAAAAGGGTGTTGAAAAAACAGCTGTGAGATTCCACATCTCAAACCAAGGAAATATTGAAAGCATTAATAAAATAGAAAAAAGCATTCTGCTTTTATGAGAAAATTTAGGAGCTGAATCGTGACTTTAAGTATTCTTGGCCTCACTCTGTCATACGTTGCAATGGCTGTTCTTCTGCTTGTTTTTTTACAGTATACGACTCTTCGCTGGGGACAAAAAGCAGCGGCAATAGTAACTATTTCCGCCCTGTATTTCGTGGTTTACACTTCATATTCTGAGCTTTTAGGTTGGCCAGCTGATAGTCCTTTACCTGCACACTTTAAGTACCATTACTCTGTAATAGAGGAACCATCAAAAAGCGACCCATCCAGAGCCGGTTCTATTTACATTTGGATTACAGACGTCACCACAGAACAAGATTTCCAAAAACCTCGCGCGTATAAGGTCGCTTACTCTCAAAAAACTCACAAAAAACTAGAGCTCGCCCAAAAAAAGACACAGAAAGGGATTAAACAACTCGGAGAAGTTGTAAAGGAGAAAAAATCTAGCGGGATTGGGGATGTACTTGAAAAAGGGAGTGTTACGTTAAATTTTTATGATCTCGCGGGTATGAAAATCAACCATAAATAAAGTTAGGAAACCTTAATGTCTTGTTCATAGATAGACAATTTCAAATTAAAAGAAAAGCCCACCTCCCCCTCTTCTGCTAAATATTTTCTGCTTATTCCGTATCCGCAGACAGCGACAATCTCGTCACCATTTTTTATGATCGGAACAAAAGCTCTCTCCCACGGAGGAACATTCCATTGTTGAAAAAGTTTCTTTAAATCATGATGAAAGCCGCTCCGGGCAGGCTGAAATTTTTCTCCACCTTTTCGAAAGCATATTTTAATTTTTTGGTCTGAGATTTTACTGGGATCTAAAACTTCATAGCCAGTATTTTTTTCAACCTCCAATTCTCCCCAAGGCATAGACACAGATAGTCCAGTCCAATCAAGAGAGGGTCTGGTATATGTTGGCAATTCGTGCATTAAATACATCTGGTTACGATACAACCTAACTTCCACTCCTCCCCACTTAACAACGGGGCTTCGCTTACGAGTTGAATTCAAAATTCCTAGAATGGCGAGGACATGACTTTCTCTGGGCACTGGAAAATCAATCCGTTCTAGCAACCTTTTTACCAGAAAACCATGAAGAGACTCAGGAAACAATTTAAAAATTCCGACGGAATAAATGCCCTCGGAAATAACACATGCCTCAATTTTATAATCAAAAATTTGGTTTAACCCATCAACAATTTCTAGCTGTCTAAGCCCGACACGATATATCCCCTCGAGAGCCGAAGGATAAATTTTCTCTAACGCTGGCAACCCAGTTTTTCTAATATTATTTCGTAGATACTTATCAGAAAAATTACTAGAGTCTTCTACCCATTTTAATTTTTTTTCAAGAGCATAATCTTTTATACACTCCGCTGAAACATTCAACAAAGGACGCACCAAAGAACCTTGACCAAAGCTGCGCACCTCTCTCATGCCTTTCAGACCATGAGGTCCAGCACCTGACATTGCATGATGAATGATTGTTTCAACTTGATCGTTCTTATGGTGAGCCGTGAGTAATACGCTATTGGCATCAACATGTTTTTCCAGAATTTCATAGCGCGCATTTCTAGCCCATGCCTCTTCACTTTGGTTGGCCTTACGAAGGGTAGTAACTCGAACAACAGAGCACTTAAGATTATAAAGGCTGGCTATTTCCTTACAGTGAGTGCCCCATTCTAAGCTTGAAGGACTCAAGCCATGATCAACGTGGATTAAAGACAGGGAAATATTTTCAGATTCTCTAACGTAAGCCACAACCAAATCAAGCAGCACAGAGCTATCCATCCCGCCGCTATAGGCCACAACAAGTCGAGAGCTGCATAAGTTTTTGATCTTCGTCGAAAGATGAGCCCGGAAAGTTTCAAACGTTAAATGAGTCTTCACTACATTTTGACTAAAACCAGCTTGTTATTAGCTGTTTTTTTCCTTGTATTGACCAATTGAGGCGATACGTGCTCGGCGCGCTAGCACCAACTCATCAGATGGCATTGGTAAGAGAGTCTTCAACTCTTGCGCTATGACAGATCTAAGACTTGCAATCGCAGAATCTGGTTCACGGTGTGCACCACCTAAAGGTTCGTCGATAACTCTGTCTATTAAACCTAATTGCAACAAAATAGGTGCGGTTATACCCATCGCTGCAGCTGCGTCAGGGGCTTTATCAGCACTTTTCCACAAAATAGAAGCGCATCCCTCAGGTGAAATGACAGCATAGGTTGAATACTGCATCATTAGCACACGATCTGCTACGCCTATTGCTAAGGCACCTCCGGAACCGCCTTCCCCTATGACGCTCGCGATAATCGGCGTTTTCAATCCAGACATCACCAACAAATTTCGAGCAATTGCCTCGCTTTGACTCCGTTCTTCCGCTTCAATGCCAGGGAAAGCCCCTGGTGTATCGATAAACGTCAACACAGGCAAACGATGTCTTTCTGCGAGCTCCATTATTCTCAAAGCCTTTCTATATCCCTCTGGTTTTGGCATTCCAAAGTTTCGTCTTAAATTCTCTTTAGTGCCGCGACCCTTCTGATGTCCTATAAAAGCTACTCCTAAGCCATCAAATTTCCCGAGACCGCTCACGATAGCTGCGTCATCAGAAAAAGTCCTATCTCCGTGCAGCTCATGAACTTCGTCAAATAATTTTTCAACATAATCAAGAGTAAAAGGTCGCTTCGGATGCCGAGATAGTTTCGAAATTTGCGAGGCACTTAGTTTCGAGAAAATTTGGGCTGTAAGTTCCGCTGAGCGGTCGCTTAACCTTTCAATTTCTTCGGAGATGTTTAAAAGAGGGTCGTGGCCAATTAGCCGCAGCTCATCTATCTTAGCCTCTAGCTCGGCAATAGGTTGTTCAAAATCTAAAAAATTCAAATTGACCTGCGAAGATCCGGTGCTTGTGTTACTCATGGCATTATTTTAGCTGTAAAAACACAAAGATAGAACTAATACTCGACATTTACTTCACATACCCCGACGGTTGAGTTCAATTTGTCGAGCAGTTCATCGTTTAGACAAACGCTCCATTTTTCTGGGAGGTTCAAACGAGTCTTAGCTTCATCACTTGTATACTCGACAAACACTGGAATCAGACCACTCTCATTAGTCAAAATGTCACCTAGCTCCTCAAGCAGTTCTTTGTTAATCATTTCGTTAGTGACTGACAAGACCAAACCAGTTGCCAATTTATTTCTGGTTTCGTTGATAGTACGGATCCCAACTGCTTCTATTCGAAATTCTCCAGAATATTTGTCTTCCCCACAGGAAGCGTCAACAATGACAATACGATCAACCGAAAGTTTATTTATGTTTTCTTCATAAATTTCATTATATACAACGACTTCTACTCGAGCACTTCCGTCATCAAGCAAAACAATAGCCATTCTACCGCGCCGAGTTTTTATTAATCTCACTGAATTTATCAGACCGGCAATCATTTTATTCCCAGACGAAAGTAAAGCTAGTTCACAAACTGGAAAGCGGTCAAATTCTTCTTTATACCGGTTGATAGGATGTCCACTTAAATAGAGTCCAAGAGTCTCTTTCTCGTATTTCAAAATCGTCTCTTTTGACCACTCTAGGGCATCTGTTTTAGCTATGATTTCCCCTAGTCCAGCATCATTTTTTTCGGTGGAGAGATGAGCGACTCCAAACAAGTCGTTTTGACCTGAGCTTGTATCTCTAGCCGCCTGATCTGTAGCTTTCAAGACTCGGTCAATATCTTCCATGAGCAAGTGCCGTGGCACATCAAAACTGTCAAGCGCGCCCGATTTAATAAGAACTTCCAATGCTTTACGATTAATCCGTTTGGAATAGTTCCGTCGACAGAGACTCATCAAATCCTTGTAAGGGCCTTGATTAGCACGCTCTAAGACGATACTCGAAATAATGCCTTCTCCCAAACCTTTGATTGCACCCAAACCATAAAGAATAGTCTTTGTGTCTTGAACAGTGAATCGAAAAATACAGCAATTAACATCGGGGGAAATTACTTCGAGATCCATTTTTCGACATTCTTCAATAATCCGAACTACTTTATCGGTAGTATCCATGTCGGCAGACAAAACTGCCGCCATAAACGCCGCTGCATGGTGTGTTTTCAGCCATGCTGTTTGATAGGCTAGGAGCGCGTAAGCTGCTGAATGGGATTTATTAAATCCATATCCTGCAAATTTTTCCATCAAATCAAAAATTGCCGTGGAATCTTTTTTCTCAACCTCGTTGAGGGCAGAGCCTGCTAGAAAGCTTTCTCTTTGGAAGGCCATTTCTTCAACTTTCTTTTTACCCATCGCTCTGCGTAGCAAGTCCGCAGCGCCTAATGTATAGCCTGCCAAAACTTGGGCTATTTCCATAACCTGCTCTTGGTAAAGAATCACCCCATTAGTGACATTCAGTATTGGCTCTAAGGCTGGATGAAGATACTTCACGGCGGCACGGCCGTGCTTTCTTTCAATAAAATCATCAACCATTCCTGACTGCAATGGTCCAGGCCTAAAGAGTGCTACCAATGCTATCAAGTCATCAAACTTATCAGGCTGTAATCGCCTTATCAAATCTTGCATTCCTTTAGACTCTAGCTGAAAAACAGCAGTAGTTTCTCCACTTTGAACCATCTCAAAGGTTTCTTTGTCATCAAGTGGTATGCGCAGAATAACTATTTTCTCTTGTTCATTTTTCTCCAGGACTGAATTTATATCCTTTAATGCCCAATCAATGATCGTTAAAGTTCTCAGGCCAAGAAAATCAAACTTAACCAGGCCAATTGCTTCAATGTCGTTCATGTCAAATTGGCTGACGACACTCTCACTACCTTCTTCACAATATAACGGCATAAAATCGGTTAAGTCTGTAGGTGCTATAACAACCCCTCCAGCGTGTTTCCCAGCATTTCTTGCCAATCCTTCGAGCTTTTGCGCCAGGTCGAATACGCTTCTTACATCCTCTTCGCTCGCATACCGAGTCGATAACACAGGCTCTTCAATTAGCGCTTTTTCCAAAGTCATTTCCAGCTCAAAAGGAATCAACTTTGCTAGCTGATCTATGAAACCGTAAGGGAAACCCAAGATACGGCCGACATCACGAAGCACCCCTTTTGCAGCCATTTTACCGTATGTGATGATTTGGGAGACTTTCTCTCGGCCATATTTTTGCGAGACGTAGTCAATCACTTCGTCTCTTCTTTCCATACAAAAATCAATATCGAAATCAGGCATAGATACACGCTCAGGGTTAAGGAAGCGCTCAAAGAGCAAGTCATACTCAATAGGGTCCAATTCTGTAATTCCCAGAGCAAATGCTGCCAACGAGCCTGCACCAGAACCTCGCCCAGGACCAACCGGAATACCATTTAGCTTTGCCCATTCGATAAAATCAGACACAATCAGAAAATATCCAGAAAATCCCATTTCAACAATGACGGAGAGCTCTCTGTCCAAGCGATTCGCATATTGGTTAACAATCGACGAATCAGACGCGTCAGCTGTAACAGCTTTAGTGTCAAATCGATTACTCAACCCCTCGTGAGTTTTGTGCTTCAACAGGTCGTTGACATTACCCCCTTCAGGTACCGGGTATTCAGGCAAGTGATAAGTCTTGAAATCAAATTCTAAATTACATTGCAATGCTATATTTACGGTATTCGATACTGCGGAAGGCACGTCTTCAAATAACCTGATCATTTCCTCCTCAGTTCTCAAGTATTGCTCTGCGCTATAGAGTTTTGGACGACGAGGGTCAGATAGCATTCGTCCTTGCTGAATACAAACTCGTGCCTCATGCACTTCATAATCGTCTGCATTTATAAATCTGACATCGTTAGTAGCAACCAAAGGTATCGCTAGATGCTCAGCAACTGACGCCACTTCTTGTAAGTAAGCTTCTTCGCCGGATCTACCTGTGCGAAAAATCTCTAAATAGTATCTCTCTCCGATTAGTTCTTGCCATTTCGCTGCGGATCGCAGCATTCTTTCCTTATTTCCTGCGAGAAAAGCCAAACCAATATCACCACTTATACCTCCCGAAAGACAAATAATCCCGGTAAGCTGAGAGATAGTTAGCCAATCTTCATGCACCATAGGAATCCCCCTATGCTGACCTTCTCGATATGCTCTCGTTAATAAAACACTTAAGTTTTTATAACCCAAATTATTTTGGCACAGGAAAACAATTTTATATGGCTTACCCGTGTTCTCAGAGTCAACCACCCATAGTTCAGCACCTATTATAGGTTTAATGCCCGCTGACATCGCAGATCTAAAAAACTTGGAGCTACCGAATACATTCGATTGATCAGTTAATGCAATCGCAGCCGTTCCATTAACCGTGCAATGAGAAATTAGATCTGGAATCCGTACTAACCCATCGACCAAAGAATATTCGCTATGTAGATGGAGGTGGACAAATTTGGGTGGCATTTTAATTGTCCTCTAAACGCGCAAACTTATGCAGCGGTTTAAAAGACATTCGATGTTCTGAGGATGGGCCGTAAGTCTCGATAGCCAACTTATGAGCCACAGTTGGATAGCCCTTGTGTTGTGCAAACCCGTAGCATGGATACTTTGCATCTAATTTTCGCATGATTCGATCGCGTGTTACTTTAGCAATGATGGAGGCTGCGCCAATGGCAGCTATCAAGGAGTCACCTTTTATAATGCTTTGCGACAAAAAAGGGGTTCTAGGACAAAATTTTCCATCTACAAGTATTTGGGACGGGTCAAAACCCATATTAATTACAGCTCGTTGCATGGCCAAAAGCGTTGCTACGTGTATGTTGAGAGCATCAACTTCCTTCGCTGAAGCCATACCAATACCAATAGCTTTGGCAGAGGCGCGTATCTTTAGATATAAGCGTTCCCTCTCTGATTCTCTTATTGTTTTCGAATCCCCTATGCCTTTAATTGAATCGTGTCCCAATACTACGCTAGCAGCTACCACTGGCCCTGCTAGGGGACCTCTCCCTGCTTCATCGACCCCTGCGGTGTCGTCATCCACTTGCCATGGGAGGTCAGCAACCATTTTTTACAAGCTGAGACACGATCTCCGCAGCGTTCTCAGAATTGTTAATTAGTGAACGGTGAATAGTTTCTGCAGAACGGGAGAAAGCTTCTATATTTTTATTATCCTCAAGGTAGTACAAAACAGTTCGGGAAAGGTTTTCAGCTGTCATTTCGGATTGAATATACTCAGGAACCAGATCACTGTCCGAAAGAATGTTAGGCAAAGCAATTTTCTCGACGGTGATCATTTTTTTCAAAAAATAATAGCTAACTGGTGACGTCCGATACCCTACAACCATGGGGGTACGACATAGCAATGCTTCAAGCGTCACAGTTCCTGATGCGACAATCGCAGCGTCAGCAGCAGTCAACAATTCACGGGAGTTCCGCACATAGACGCCAAAGCCCTGCCCCCGGCAAGCTGCCTCCGCAAGTTTTCTATGATCATCATTAACCACGCCTATAACGACCTGGACCGACTCTTTAGCTCTCGCCACGATTCTAGCTGCATCAATAAAGACAGGTAAATGTCTAGCAATCTCTTGCGACCGACTTCCTGGCATTATAGCTAACACCGACTTACTTTCATCTAGTCCCAACGCTTGCTTGGACACCAGCTTTCGAGGGTGGAGCGGCAGCTGTTTTGCCAATGGATGTCCAACAAAATTAGTATTTATTCCATGCTTAAGAAAGAATGCCCGTTCAAAAGGGAAAACAGCTAACAGTCTATCAATTGATTGCTTTAATTTTCGAGTACGATGTTCTCTCCATGCCCATATTTGAGGGCAGACGTAATGAACTACAGGGATGCCTCTAGTTTTCAATTTCTTTTCGATGTGGAAATTAAAATCAGGGACATCTATCCCGATAAAAACGTCTGGTGGATTATCAACAAAAGAAGTTATCAGTCTATCTCTCAATTTAGACAACCGCGGCCAATTACGCACCACTTCAACTAATCCCATGACAGATAGCTCGGAAATATTTGCTTCCGCCACGCATCCGTTTCTCAACATTTCCGGCCCCGCCATCCCTCGAAAAGTTGCGTGAGGATAAATGGACTTGATATCAGCTATTAACGCAGCTCCTAGACGATCTCCCGACTCCTCACCGGCTACGATTCCAATCGAAAGGATTTGCGTGTTCATTCCTCTCAGTCTCTGGTTCTAACGGACTAACTAAGACAAGGGTGGTTATATTTCAACGAACGATTCCTCGAGTCGACTCCAACACGAACTTGTGGATTTTTGCAATTACTGGACTTGCTCCCACCTCTTTCTCTAATTCGTCTAACGCGCTACTAGTAGTCAGACTACGGCGATACATAATCCGATAGCAGTTTTTTACGGATTCGATATCCTCTTGAACAAAACCTCTTCTCTTCATACCAACTTTGTTTATCCCACGTGCACGCGCGGTATTTCCTGAAACCATAACAAAAGGAGGTATGTCTTTCACAATAATAGTGGAAATTGCAGAAAAACTACTTTCGCCCAACCTACAGAATTGGTGAACACCAGTAAAGCCGCCGAGAATCGCGTAATCATTTATTTCTACGTGTCCAGCGAGCGTGGAGTTGTTCGCCATAATACAGTGGCTACCTATGAAACAGTCGTGAGCAATATGACAGTAACCCATTATCCAGTTATCTGATCCTACCTTAGTAACGCCACCGCCAAGTGCGGTGCCACGGTTGATACTGCAGTATTCGCGGATAGTGTTTCCATCGCCAATCTCTAATCGCGACTCTTGACCGTCTTCGTTATATTTCTTATCTTGCGGGTCGTCACCCACGCTACAGAACGAGTGGATAGTATTGTTAGACCCGATAATCGTCGGGCCTTTTATATTACAATGGGAGTGAATTTTCGTACCTTCTCCAACAATTACTCCCGGTCCAATAGATGTCCAAGGGCCTATTTCGGCACCAGGCGCAATAGAAGCACTCGGATCAACTGACGCAAGCTTACTTATCAACTGTCAGCCACTCTTTCTGTCGTCATCAGCTCAGCGGTGGCAACAAGATTGCCGTCTACCTTAGCAGTAACGTCGAACTTGTATACTCCCCGTAGCTGTTTTGTCAGCGTCGCCTCTAGAATCAACTGGTCTCCAGCCGTAACCGGCTTCTTGAAGCGCGCTTTGTCGATACCCACTAAATAGTAAACATTCCCCGTCTCACTTGTCGCTTTATTAGAGTAGAAAGCCAACATACCGGTAGCTTGAGCCATAGATTCTAATATGAGCACACCTGGCATAATCGGATGATCAGGAAAATGACCCTGAAAAAAAGGCTCGTTTATCGTGACGTTTTTAATTGCCTTAATTGACTCAAAAGGCTTGCACTCCAAAACTCTATCTATAAGTAGCATCGGATAACGATGAGGCAACGTTTTTAAAATTGACGTTATATCTAAATTTTCCATCAAGCACCTATTAATAAGCAATCACGTTTGCAGCCGCACAGCCGGCTCACCGACCATGGCAGTGTCACGAGATAACTTTTCCCCTATAGCTATTGAAACCATTGACTGTCAAACAAACTGACGCCAATCACTCGCAATGACTAAACTATTTTTTTAAGAGCTCAATTACTAAGTTTGAGATGTCCGCTTTCGCGCTAGCATATGGTACATTCGCTAAAACAAGGTCGTAACCATTTTCTTCAGCCACCGTAACTAGAGCTTCTCCTATGAGCTTTTGAACTTTCCCCATTTCTTCATTCCGTCGGAAATTGATATCCTCTTGGAAAGTTGTCATGTCACGTTTCAACTCCCGAGTCTTGTTAGCAATATCTCTGTTAATTCTTTCGCTTTCGCTTTCGCTCATAATAGCCCCATCTTTGGCTAAGCGGTCTTGGAGTTCTTTTAAAGCTTGCTGTGCTGCGACTAAATCTCTATCTCGGGTCGCAAACTCTTTTTCGAGTATTTTTCTAGCCGCATCGGCTTGAGGAGCAGACTGGAGTATCTCGTCCGGCTTAACGACCCCAATTTTTAGTTCCACTGCATAAACAGATTGTACTGCTACAGATAATGCAAATGCGGATATCAAAGACAACATAAATTTATTTTTCACCTGAACACTCCAAATAAGAATAGATAGCTAACAAAAAAGACTGTAGAGAGCACTTTTCGCTGTATGCACTTAATTGTGTCATATCTCGCCACGAAAGTGGAACCTCTAGTCCATTAATATAATTAATACTGTGCCCCAAAGTTAAACTGAAACTTCTGGACTTCATCGTACCACTTGTCTCTCAATGGGAATGCGTAGCTGACAGCTAACATCCCAAATGGGGACATCCAGGACGCAGAAACTCCAGTTGACGCCCTCATATCTGAGAACGAAAAGTTCTTACTCATCGCCAAGGGCTTTCCATCCGCGCCGCGCACAAAATCACCAGTGTTTTCAACGAAGCTATAACCACTGTCACTCCAAACATTACCTGCATCAAGACATCCAGCGAATCATACAGAT
>ENA-OSJC01000075-OSJC01000075.1-marine-metagenome-genome-assembly--contig:-NODE-75-length-93820-cov-7.051801_pt1 | contig 93820 bp, 84 predicted proteins | sample MGYA00237885_ERZ534234 | MGnify/ENA primary metagenome ERZ534234 (study PRJEB26413, sample SAMN06343907) | marine metagenome | isolation source: coastal waters | place: Atlantic Ocean: West Antarctic...
AGTAATTCCGAACAACGCTAACCCCCTCCGTATTACCGCGGCTGCTGGCACGGAGTTAGCCGGGGTTTCTTTACCAGGTACTGTCATTATCATCCCTGGCGAAAGAGCTTTACGACCCTAGGGCCTTCATCACTCACGCGGCATGGCTAGATCAGGCTTGCGCCCATTGTCTAAGATTCCCCACTGCTGCCTCCCGTAGGAGTCTGGGCCGTGTCTCAGTCCCAGTGTTGCTGATCATCCTCTCAAACCAGCTATAGATCGTAGACTTGGTAGGCCATTACCCCACCAACTATCTAATCTAACGCGGGCTAATCCAATTCCGATAAATCTTTCCCCCGAAGGGCGTATAAGGTATTACTCACCGTTTCCAGTGGCTATTCCTTAGAACTGGGTATATTCCCACGCGTTACTAACCCGTCCGCCGCTCCACCCGAAGGTAGCGCTCGACTTGCATGTGTTAGGCCTGCCGCCAGCGTTCGTTCTGAGCCAGGATCAAACTCTCAAGTTGAAAAGCAATTACTTGCTTATCCTTAACGTTCGAACCTCTGCACATCATCCTCTACCCAGACAGGCAGAAGACATTTTAATCTGTTTGTTTGTGCTTTAGTTTCCAAAGAAACAAAAGCCGCTACAAACAGTGAAGCTGACATTCCATAATCGGCCGAAACCTAGGAACGTTGATATGCAAACATCCGTTCGTCGAAACGAAACCAAACCGCCCACATATCTCTTCAGATACTATCAATTTCAAAGAGCCAGAGACAATAATATAACGATAGCGCCCTTAACTTACTAGACGCGCCCGCCAAATTTTATCTCTTTTTTCAACCTTACCAACGTTTTGAGTGCCTCGCTTAGTGCGTGTCACCATCTGTCGTCGCTTCCGGTAAGAGGGCTTTTAGGCCTACCCACTCAAACCCGCAACCTCTTTTTTAAGAAAAATCACTTTTTTTATGATTATTTGATAAGATACTGTTTTAATTATATAATTTTATTTTTGATTTTAACTAAAAAACAAAATATATTTAGAAAAATGATAATTTCACCTATAAATATCGTTTATCTTCATTACCAATATGCTCTTTTCTTTAAATATTCTAATATTTTAAGAAATATTACTTTTTTTATTTAAGATTCTTTTGTGACATGCCTTTAAAGCTCTATAGCCTAGCAAACCAATCAAAATAATAGAATAGATCACAGGCTCTATTTGCCATGTTTTAGTAAGTAAGAGAAAATGCATTACAGCACCGACACTCACTAAATACACCAACTGGTGGAGCCTTTTCCAATAGATAGGGCCAAGTTTTTTTATAGATAAATTATTAGATGTAAGTGACAAAAAAAACATTATGCCAGCAGACATTATTCCAAAGGTTATATAAGGTCTCTTTACAATATCTTTCCAAACTTCATTAAAGTTTAAACTTTGGTCTAGAATCAAATAAGATAAAAAATGTAGACACACATACAAAAACGCTACTAACCCAATACATCTACGGAACTTGAAAAAATTTATATTAATCAAATCTCGCAAGGGCGTAACAAATAAACCTATTATAATTAGCTTCAGTCCAAACTCGCCAACTTTATGTTGATAGGTGCGAATAGGGTCAGGGCCTAATTGGTTGCCTAACAATGAAAAAGTCAAATAAACAGCTGGTAATACCAAAATAATGTAGACCACCCAATTAGGCAATTTACGCATCAAAGAATTAATTACTTTAGCAACCCCCATAATTATTTCCCAAAGTTATCCTTATCAACCCTACCCCACAATGGTTACACTCAACCGATGTGATAAGCCGTATATTATTTTAATAATTTTTGTTAAGATTCATGCCTGTGTATAAATTAGCTACTTCTTCGCCATATCCATTAAACATCGGTGTATCTCGTTTAAAAATACCGCCCCCAATTATACGCTCCCGCGCCTGGCTCCAACGGGGATGATCAACACCAGGATTTACATTAGAATAAAATCCATACTCTTTTGGTGCTAATATATTCCAAGTAGTTTGAGGCTGAGCTTCAGTAAGCGTAATTTTCACAATCGATTTTATAGACTTAAAACCGTATTTCCAAGGTACAACCAATCGCAATGGTGCACCATTTTGATTTGGAAGACTTTCTCCATACATACCAGTGGCAATCATACTTAAAGGGTTCATCGCCTCATCTAATCGTAAGCCTTCGACATATGGCCAGGGAAATTTTGGATTTCTTTTTATACCAATCATTTCTGAAGGACGGATTAAAGTTTGAAATGCGACATATTTTGCTGAAGACTGCACACCAGCTTTCTTCAATATATCTGACAAAGAAAAGCCGATCCATGGAACTACCATTGACCAAGCCTCAACACATCTAAAGCGATAGATCCGCTCTTCCAACGCAATTCCTGATAATAAATCTTCTAAACTATAATTTCCTGGATTATCAACCAAACCGCTAATCTGAACAGCCCACGGATCAATTTTCATACGGCTAGCGTTCTCACTTGGGTCATTTTTTCCCGTACCAAATTCGTAAAAATTATTAAAACTAGTAGCATCCTTTTTTGGAGTAATATCTGCGTTAACAGCATAATCAGTCGTGGAATATTCAAGGTCACGAGCTTGAACAGGTCCCCCAACAAAGGATGCTGCTCCCAAACCTGTGGCACCAGCAATAATTTGACGTCGGTTCAAAAAATCAGCTTTTGCAGTTATCTCAGAATATTTTATATTTCCGCGGAATAAAGTCATATTTTTGCCCTTTTTTTATTATTGCCTTATAAAATATAAATATTAAACAAAAATAGATCCTGTTCACAAATTTTTGAGATTATTGTGGGTAAATATTTAAATTTCTATTTTTTATTCTGAAAATAACAACAGGCAATTATATCTTCAAATTCTTTAATTCTCTAAATGCCCGATTTAGATTTAAAATAAAAATAAAGTAACGCACCAACTAGAAGTATTCCTGGGAGGCCTAAAAAGCGCTTGGCTAAACCCCATATAATTGTACGTACAAAAAAACTCATAGCTCTAATTAGGCAAAAGATATGCATATTTAAAGTATAAAAATAAATATAGACTCAAAAAAAGAGTATAATTACCATTGGATTGACACTAGCAGCCTAATTGACCAAAGAGCAGAAAATACAAACGGAACTTCAAAATGAATGCAGATGATCGCTTAATTGTAGCGCTAGATGTCCCAAACCTTTTAGATGGTTGGAAAATTGTTGATGCCTTAGGTGATACAGTGTCATTCTATAAAATTGGACTTGGCATGTTAACAGGAGGCGGGCTAGCTCTTGCAAATGAACTAAAAGAAAGAGGTTTTAAGGTTTTTCTAGATATGAAATTTTTTGATATTGGAGCAACTGTCGAAAAAGCAGTGGCTGGAATTTCACAATATAACTTTGACTTTTTGACTGTTCATGGTGATCCTCATGTGGTCCGCGCAGCCGTTGCTGGGCGCGGTAATAGTTGTACTAAAATTCTTGCTGTAACAATTCTTACATCTCTTGATCGTGAGGATTTAGATGATGCGCTAATTAAAGACGGCAATCTTAGCGACCTAGTAATAGAGCGTGCACAGAATGCATTTAAAGCTGGTGCTGATGGAATTATTGCAAGCCCGCAAGAAGCAGCGCTGATACGCCCCCTTCCTGAAGCAGTTGGAAAACTTATTATTACGCCAGGCGTACGTCCGCTAGGATCAGTGCTTGATGATCAGAAGCGAGTAACAACTCCAGCTGAAGCAATAAAAAATGGAGCTGATCATATTGTAATTGGCCGCCCAATATGGGATTCAAAAAATCCACGCAATGCTGCATTGAAAATTTTAAATGAGATCAAAATAGTCTAAAATTTTGCAGGTATTTTATAGCTAAATAAAACTGTGCCTAAAAATTAAAAACAACCCTGTTCCTATTTTCATCAAAAAAGTAATAATATGGTATTATCATGCAAACTTTATGCCGCGACTGTCTGACAAAAGTAATTCCCATTTCTTTACGATGTGCGAATTGTGCAAGCCCTCGTATCTTATCCCATCCTGAGCTTTTTTCTCTAAGTACAGCACATATGGATTGTGATGCATTTTATGCTAGTGTTGAAAAAAGAGACAACCCAAGCCTACGCGACAAACCTGTAATAATTGGTGGCGGTCGAAGAGGCGTCGTTTCTACGGCTTGCTACATTGCTAGAATTAAAGGTGTTCGCTCTGCGATGCCAATGTTTAAAGCACTAAAACTTTGCCCAGAAGCTGTTGTGGTAGCACCCCGCATGGAAGCTTATGTAAATGTATCTAAAGAAATACAACAGATGATGAGTGAGCTATCGCCCCGTATAGAACCTCTATCTTTAGATGAAGCCTTCATTGATCTTAACGGTACAGAAAAGCTGCATGGTGAACCACCAGCATTATCAATGGCAAGACTTGTAAAGCGCATTGAAAATGAACTCCAAATCTCAGGATCAATTGGCCTATCATACAATAAGTTTCTGGCTAAACTTGCCTCAGACTTAGACAAACCTCGTGGGTTTTCTGTTATCGGCCAGAAAGGTATTAAAGAGTTTCTTGCTCCAAAAAATATTAACTTAATTTGGGGTGTGGGCAAAGTCACTCAAAACACTTTGGAGCATGACGGTATTCGGACATTCGCTGACCTTCAACATCGTGAACTTAAAGATTTAGTGGACAAATACCAAAACATGGGTGGCCATCTGTGGCACCTGTGTCGAGGATTAGATGACCGTAGTATCAATCCACAAACTAAAATTAAAAGTATATCAAAAGAAACCACATTTAATGAAGACATAAGTGATATTGAGAAATTGGATGGTTACGTTTGGAGGCTTGCAGAGGAAGTATCTGAAAAGGCTAAAAAGCAGAAAAAATCTGGCCATGTTGTTACACTAAAAGTAAAAACTAAAAACTTTAAATCTATGACGCGCCGAATAACACAAAGAGAACCAACGCAGATTGCTGAACGCATTTATGGACAAGCACGCAGAATGTTAAATGAGGTTATTAATCAAGCTCCATTCAGATTGATTGGCGTAGGAATCAGCAATTTGGACAATTCAGATAATGCTGATCAATTTAATGACCTTTTAAAAGCTGACGAAGCTAAAAAAGCAGAGGCAGAGCGTGCGACTGACACAATAAAAAATCGTTTTGGTAAAAATGCCATTATGAAAGGTCGAAGTTTACGATAATTATTTTAAGTTGTGTAAAATTCTTATTTACCAATTAAAACAATTTCTTCAACAACTTTTTGTAGCCTATTACGAATACTATGATAGTTTTCAGATTTTTCCACAGTTTCTTCAATCATGTACAAACTACGATTTATTTCAATCTGAATGGCGTGCTGATTTAATGAGGGGCAACCATAATTCTGCAAAATATAGGCGCCTGAAAAAGGGATATTACGAGACACAGTGAAACCTTGATTAGTGAAGGCATTCTCAACCTGATCAGTAATATTTTTAGAACAGGATGCACCAAAACGATCTCCTAAAATTACATCAGGACCAAGGCCCTCTCCCACAACGATATGTGTCGTTGCCTTACAAGGCATGGAGTGACAATCAATCAGAACAGATTTCCCAAAAATTAAATATGTTTGGTTAATAACTTTCTTTAATTTCTGATGATATGGATAATATACAGTATCTAAACGCTCTTGTGCTTGTTCCATACTCATTTTACCAGATTGAATGATACTCCCTTTCGCAACAACACGCGGGATAACACCTAAGCCAGATAGTATTCTGGCATTAGTTAAGCCTCGATTAATACCACTAATCGCAGCCCTGTCTAATTCATCTGGATGACGGTTCAGGTCAACATAAGCGCGCGGTGCAACTGCAGCCAATAAGGACGCCCCAAAATTTGTTACACAGGAAAATAAGTCATCCACAAAAGCGTCTTCTGATGTACGTATTTGTGGTGACGCTAATAAAGAATTTTTCAAAAATGACTCCGAATAATTGCAACCACTATGCGGTGAACTAAACACCACACATGTTGTTTGATGCTTGGGCGCATTAAATATATAAGATTCGTTAACCATTAGAGCAATTTAGCCATAAAATACAAAAAATCAAAAGCCCTTTAACAAGGCTCTTGAACACCTTCGATTTACCTTCTATAGAAACAACTCGCAGGAAGTATTTTTAAAGTACTTCTTGATCTTTTGGGGCGTATAGCTCAGCGGGAGAGCACTTCGTTGACATCGAAGGGGTCACTGGTTCAATCCCAGTTACGCCCACCATACCCTCCCAAAGGGGTAAATATAAACTGGCGCATCATTTTTGTGATGTGCGAAAAAGGAGAAGGCCCATGAAGGTCAAAAGCTCACTTCGCTCGCTAAAAGCGCGCCACCGCGACTGTCGTGTCGTGCGCCGTAAGGGCCGTGTATATGTTATAAATAAAACCCAGCCTCGCTTTAAAGCAAGACAAGGTTAACATATATCGAATACGAGATTTTAAAGCCGCTTATTAAGCGGCTTTTTTCGTTTTGTAACACAATATATAAATGATTATTGATACATAATTCTTTATCCGCTAGAATCATAACATGACACAATGTTTAATGTTTAAACCTACCACACAAAAAACCAGCCCACGCTATTATCGCTTGGAAATACTCACTAATTTATTTGAAGAGTTTTCAGTTTTACGAGAATGGGGCATGCGCGGTGGAAAAGGTTGTCAAAATATAAAACTATTTCCTGACTTGATAAGCGCATCACTTGCAGCAGATCAAATACGTGAGAAGAAACTAAATAAAGGATATTGCCGTGCCATTTAGTAAAATGTTAAAAATCATTAGTTTTCAAACTCTATTTTAAACTAACTCAAGCATTTTTTCGGCTTTCACTGCTGAAAATTTAAATTCAGGTATTTTACCATAGGGATCTAGTGCAGAGTTTGTTAAAATATTTGCGGCTGCCTCAACAAAAGCAAATGGTAGGAAAACCATTTCCTCAGATATTGCACGGTCAGCGCGCGCCATCACATCAATTGTTCCACGTTTAGTTGTTAATGTTATCATACCACCTGGCTCTACCCCAAGTTTTCGAAGTGTCCGTGGGTGTAGTGAACAATTTGCTTCAGGCTCTACAGCATCTAAAACTGTAGCACGGCGCGTCATTGAACCCGTATGCCAATGCTCTAGCTGGCGACCAGTTGTTAGGATCATTGGATATTCAGCGTCAGGTACATCATCCGGAGCAATAATAGAGGCGGGAGTAAATTTGCCACGACCATCTTCTCTAGGGAAGCCATCCCCAAATACAATTGCTTGGCCTGGATCAGTTGGAGATAAACTAGGATATGTCACTACATTTTCTGCTTCTAAACGATCCCATGTAATATTATCTAATGATGCCATATTAAGTTTCATTTCTGCAAAAACTTGTTTGGGATGGGAATAGTTCCAATCTAATCCACAGCGTTGCGCCAAATCAACGGTAATGGCCCAGTCTTCACGCGCTTCACCTGGTGGTGATACCGCAGTACGCCCCATTTGAACCTGTCGGTTTGTGTTAGTTACAGTTCCAGTTTTCTCTGCAAACGCAGATGCAGGTAGGATTACATCAGCGTAATTAGCTGTTTCAGTGAGGAAAATATCTTGGACGACAAGGTGATCCAATTTTGCTAACGCGGCTCGCGCATGTTCCACATCAGGATCTGACATTGCAGGATTCTCGCCAAGAATATACATAGCTTTGATACTATCTTGATGAATTGCCTCTATGATTTCAACAACAGTTAACCCTCGTTCAGAACTAAAATCTTCTGACTTCCATACTTCTGTAAATGCCGAACGCACGCCATCATCACTAACAGGTTGGTAATCAGGTAAAAACATTGGAATCATGCCCGCATCAGAAGCACCTTGAACATTATTTTGACCGCGGAGAGGATGCAGGCCAGCACCAGATTTACCAACATTTCCGGTCATAAATGCCAGTGAAATCAGACAGCGTGAATTATCAGTTCCATGAATGTGTTGGGAAACGCCCATCCCCCAAAAAATCATACCTGCTTTGGCATTTGCAAAAGTACGCGCTACATCACGAAGCATTTCTGCATCAATACCACAAATAGGCGCCATTTTTTCAGGGCTAAAATCTTTAAGGTGCTCTTTCTGAGCTTCCCAATTCTCAGTATATTTAGCGACATAATCACTATCATAAAGACCTTCTTCAACTATCACATGCATAATAGCATTTAGCATTGATACATCAGCACCAGGTTTAAATTGCAACATATGGGATGAGTGTCGTTTTAATGCTTGGCCACGTGGGTCCATTACTATTAATTTACCACCACGCTTAGTAAACTGTTTGAAATAAGTTGCCGCAACAGGATGGTTTTCTGTAGGGTTTGCACCGATAATAATTGCTACATCAGCATTTTCAATTTCATTAAACGTAGCAGTTACAGCAGCTGACCCAACATTTTCCATCAAAGCTGCAACTGACGACGCGTGGCACAAACGTGTGCAATGGTCGACATTATTATGGCCAAAACCCTGCCTTATAAATTTTTGAAACAAATAAGCTTCTTCATTTGTACATTTAGCAGATCCAAACCCTGCTACCTCACGCCCACGCCCGCGGAACCCATTAGCCGCAAATGTCATAGCTTCTTCCCACGACGCTTCTCTGAAATGGCTCATTGGATTAGAAGGGTCAACATTTAGACCTTTTGGTGCATTTTCTAGCCTAATTAATGGTTTAGTTAGGCGGTGGCTATGATCTATATAATCAAAACCAAAACGCCCCTTTACACACAAACGATTTTGGTTGGCTGGACCGTCAATGCCATCAACCCATTTTACTTTATCATCTTTAATTTTTAAACTTATCTGGCAACCAACACCACAAAAAGGACATACGGATTTAACTTCACGGTCAAAATCCATACTGTCACCAACCTGAACTGCATCAACAACTGTAGCGGGCATGAGGGCGCCGGTTGGACACGCTTGGACACATTCACCACACGCAACACAAGATGACTCACCCATTGGATCATCCATATCAAAGACAATTTTTGCATCATGGCCACGGCCAGCCAATCCAATAACATCATTTACCTGTACTTCACGACACGCACGTACACACAGGTTACATTGAATACAGGCATCTAAATTTACACTCATTGCAACATGGCTATCATCTAATAATGGAATACGATTTGGCTCAATGGCAGGAAACCGGCTATCAGAAACACCCTCTAATTCGGCCATATTCCATAAATGTGACGATTTATCATGTGCTTTTTCCTGTATAGGTTGATCAGCAACTAATAATTCCATAACCATTTTACGCGCTGATTTTGCACGATGACTTTCAGATTTAACAACCATATTAGGACTAGGTGTTCGGATGCATGATGCAGCTAATGTGCGTTCACCATCAACCTCCACCATACACGCTCGACAATTACCATCTGAACGATAGCCTTTTTCACCCGAATGGCACAAATGCGGGATAGTTGTACCTTCACGTTTAGCAACTTCCCAGATTGTCTCACCAGGCTCTGCTGTTACGGATTTGCCATCTAAACTAAATATAATTTTATCGGCCATGGAGAATCCTAATATTAACTTCAGTTAAATAAACCACACTGCAACTAGAATCTCACGGAAAGAACCGACATAGAGCGTGGTTTTTGCGCCTCATAATACATTAGATACTGCTTATATCACGTGAAAGTAACATAAAAATTATTTGAATCTATTACCTTTTATCACGCTTTGCCCCAAATAACTTGTAATATAAAATAGCTGGTAAAAAATTAGCGCCACGAAATACCCATGAAAAAATTCGTGGAAAATTAGTCTGGAACCTATCACTCAACATTGCGTTTATTACATTTTTTGCAGCCTCTTCTGCAGACATGATAAAAGGCATCTTGAAATCATTTTTATCAGTAAGTCGCGTCTTTATAAAGCCAGGGTTTATCAGTTGAACCTTGACGCCACTGGAATACAAATCAGCATGAATATTTTCTGCTAGATGCATTATTCCTGCTTTTGACGCTCCATAGCCAAGCGCTCCTGACAAACCTCGGAAACCTGATAAACTTCCAATTATTACAATGTGACCTTTGCCAAACTCCACAAATCTAGGAACTACAGCTGCTAAAACCCGAACTGCGCCTGTAAAATTAATATCAATCATTTGCTCAACTTCATTAGCGTTCCAAGCGGTAGCGTTTACTGGAGTGTAAACACCAGCAGCATAAATAACACCATCTAGGGGGCCAATACTTTCACCCGCTAATTTAACAGCCTTTTTATTTGTAACATCCAGCGTCAAAACTTTTGCGCCTGTAATAGAAGCCAGTTCAGTCAGTCTGTCTTCATTTCTTGCACTAATAACAAGTTCAACACCTAGTTTTGAAAGGGCCACGACAAGTTCACGCCCCAATCCCTCAGATGCACCCACAATCCAATACTTTTTTCCACGTAATGACATCAATTCACCTGGCGCATATTGGCAACCAACTCTCCAACCTTGAATCCAAACTTTCGGAATTGTGATCGATTAATAATAGTTCCGTTTTCCATCAAGTACATCCAGTCCGTAGTATTTAAAACGTAACCACCAGCAGACACAGGCAATTTAATATTATAGCATAACCGCACGCCAGATCCTGACTGTTGCCCTATTCCAATACCAATAATATCAGGTGCTTTAGCTTCGAAAAATTCACCATTATCCTTAAAAATTAAATCCCATTCACGATCTAGTGTATCACCATTATCATACAAAAAAGATTCAGTCATATGACCTTTATCACCATCCCAATTTGCATGCATGTGGGCTACAAACCTTGTATTTACTCGACCAAATGGGCCATATATTACACCTTCACAAATCATATGCCCAATCAATCGTTCGCGTATATCAAAAACTGTTCCTTGCTTCGTATAATCGCTAGGGCGTTGAGCTAAAAAACCTAATTTATTAGTAAAAATCCAACTAATAATTATTGAAAAAAAACATCCGAAAAATAACGCTAAAAAAAGTAAAGTCATATTAGATCTCCCTTAGGTGGCTAGATGATAAAACTAGCATAGCCCCTAGTTTTAAAATGCAGGGTAAGCCTGCATAAAGTAATGTTAATACCCAAATAGCAGCATCCGTATTAGGTTCATTGGTCAAAAATCCGACCCAATCTAGGAAAGGCAAAACAAAAGCTGCTGCTAATGCTAATGTGAATTTAGCGCAAAAACTCCAGGCACCAAAAGCTTGCCCCCCACTAATTCCCATTTGATCAATTCTACGGGCGAATGCAGCAGGTAATAAAGTCATATCAGCACCTAAAGTAAAGCCAGATACGGCACAAACGATAGCAAAAAGAAAGATGTCTCCTGCTCCTAAACTAAATACAAAACTAAATGAAATTATAGATAAAACCATTGCAAACAAAAGCGTTTTTCGTGTTGAATAAAGTGTGACTAATTTTCCCCAAATAGGTGTCGATAAAGCTGCGCAAAGGAAAAATATTAGCAGTAATGGCCCAGTTGCAGTTTGAGATCCTAAGCAAGCTTCTACATAGAACAAAAATAATGTAGTAGTAATGGCCAAAGGGGCTGCATTTAAAAGTGCTAGAAAAAGAAGATAGCGCAATGTTGGATCTATCAAAATAAGCCGTAAATTACTTTTAGGTAGTGAAACAGTTTTCCATTCTCTTGCCATAAAATAGGTAGATATTAATGCAATTAAAACGAACGAAATTGCAAACCCAGCCATAGGGTTGATTACACCTAGGATAGCAAATATTGTTGGTATAAGAGCCGCAAAACAAACCCCAACTAAGCCACCAGCTTCACGCCAAATTGCTAAACGAACATGTCCTTGGCCACCAAGAGATTTTGCTTTTTCAATACCCTGTGAATAAAATAAAATCGATAAAATCGAAAAACTAGAAAATAAGACTATCATAAAAGTTATGAACCAAATCAGCGGACTACCTATTGCTGGAACAGCAAATAATGCGAACATAGAACCTGACATCATCACTCCCATTACTGCGGCAAAAAGTTCATGACCCGTCTTCATATTATCCAACCACCAGCCAATTATTGGATCTTGAATAAAATCTAATAGTCTGAGGCCCAACAAGGTGAAGCCTATTGCAGTTAGCGATATATCATAAGTATCAACAAAATATTTTGGTGCATGTAAATAGATTGGCAATCCGGCAAAAGCTAGCATACCAGAAAATAAGCTATATTTGGCTAAACCGTTAAACATTAAGGCATTCCCTTAAGACGAGCCGAACCTTTAGCATCACGTGTTTTATCACCAAGCCAAATGCCAAAAAATTGATTACGAACATTTATTTGTTCAAGATCACAACGTTTTGTCCCATTATAAAAAATAGCTATTTTGTTTGCATTTTGTGCAATTGCAGTAATGCGGTCCCCAGCCTTAACGTTAACAAAACATTTCATTAATTTAAGCGTTAAACCTTCAGAAACCTCAGCAGATAAACCTTCAGTTCTTTTAATTTCCTTAACAGTAGATTTTACTAAAGTTGCTGCCTTTAACGCCCGCAAATATTCAAGAGATAATGCATACTTACTATTTTTGTGAAACGCTTTAGAGCTTGGTGTATATAAGGTACCTCTATATAATGGGAAACCAAACAACACCGTTGTTGCTTTTCCTCTTTCTTGCCAACCTACTGGAATCTCTGAAGGTTGAGCACCATATGCCGCTGATGAACAGCAAATAAACAAAAATGTAAAAATTTTATTCATCTTGATATATCTTTTGAAGGTGGATCAGGCCGTTTGTTGAAAATAGCCCCTTTAAATTTTAATTTAATAGCCTGCCAATAAATAAGTGTATAAATTCTCTTTGAACCAAATGGGCGGCGAATAACAGATGCAAGAATAGATGTATTAGTTAGGGGCTGGCGCCGACCTGCAAAGGTTGCCAAAACACCCTTACTCCCATCTCGAAAATTAATCCAAATACCAACAGATTTATCTGAAATATCAAATTGAAATTCATACTTACCAGAGATTTTTTGAAACGGCGACACATGAAATACTTTACGGGCAGTCAAAGTTTGATCTCGTTTAATTTCAGACATATCATCATTGTGACAAAGATAGCTGTGGCGGTCCCCAAAAGTGTTACTTACTTCAGCTATAACTAAGCGTAACTTTTTGAATTGATCGTAAATTATCCAAAAACTAACAGGATTAAACACATGATTAAATACACGAGGTTGCGCAAGCAACAATACCTTACCCAAAATGAAGTTATCAAATCCAGCTTCAAATAAAATATCATTTACCCACTTTATCCTAGTTTTAGAAGAATAAATGCTGCCATAATCATTGTCAAAAAGTGCAATTATATTTCGCTTATTTCTTGAAAATAATAGTGGCCCCTTGCAGAGGCTTAAATCAGAAATAATATAGTCAACATTATAAGAAAATTTATTCTTAATTGTTCCATGCCGGCCATGGAAAGTACGCCCATGAATGTGATCTAAGATTGCAGTCACCCTGCGATCACTCCCATATTTTCTAAAATATCAACAGCGCTAGAGTATCCATCCTCATGAAAGCCATTGCGCAACCAAGCCCCACAAAACCATGTATTATTATGGCCTTGTATTCCTTTAATTTCTTGCTGCGCGGCTAAAGCTGCACGATCAAAAACTGGATGCATAAACATATTTTGGTCATGAATAAGTTCTTGCTTAATTTCGCGCGTTGGATTTAAAGATTGGAAAAAGTTTTCTGCCTCTGGAATTGATTGCAATCTGTTCATCCAATAGCTTACACCAACCGGATTAGCACTGTCAGCTTGATCAGAAGCATAGACCCAAGAAGACCAACATCTTTTTCGTTTGGGCATTACTACTGGATCTGAGTGCAGTATAGCCTGATTAGGCTGATATTTAATGGCTGATAGTAATCGAACTTCATCTGTACTTGGATCTTCCAATAGATTTAATGATTGATCAGAATGACTTGCCATAACAACACTATCAAAACTTTGCCAATCTCCACCGTATACACGTATATCAACTCCTAAAGAGGTGCGTCGAACACCTTTCACAGGAGAACCACTTCGAATTACAACACTGCGCTTCTTCATATCTTTCTCAAGAAGCTTTACATATTCAATCGAGCCTCCTTTAACAGTATACCATTGATGGTGCCCCGACGTTGCCAATAAATTGTGATTCTTAAAAAATTTAATGAGAGCTTCTGCTGGAAAATCTAACATCTGACCCAACGGGGTAGACCAAATTGCACCACCAAATGGAAGAATGTAGTAATCGCGAAACCAATCCCCAGTACCTATTTTAACAAGTAAATCACGTAGTGTCATCTCAGGGCCTTCAAGTGCACTTTCTGCATTTTTATTAAATTTTATAATATCCATTATCATTTGGTGATATTTGGGACGTATTAAATTTAAACGCTGCCCATATAATGAATTTAGTGTTCTCAAAGCATATTCTATACTCCCAGAATTAGCTGAAACACCAAAACTCATATCACTCTTAATCACTGGTACATTTAATGCATCAAATAGCTGCGTCATTCGAGGATAGTTGGCATAATTAAAAACAATAAAACCTGTATCGACTGGCTGGTCCATATTTTTACCTGCAATTACAGTGCGAGCGTGCCCTCCCAGGCGTTTATTAGATTCAAATAGTGTAATATTGTGAGATTTCGCTAATAAGTGTGCTGCACCCATGCCTGATATACCAGCACCTATCACAGCAATATTTTTTGGACGAGAGGAAGTAAATTCAAAAGGCACTAATTTAATATCCATTTATTGTTATTTTTATTCTTACGCATCTACATCTTTGTCAGATCAATAATAATATAAATATAAACTTGATCCAAAATGACAACTACTTCGTAATAATTATATGTTTATAACTTCGCCACTTGTTAATCAGGACTTTGATCTACTGATACGATCCTTTAGACTATTAGTAACCTCCAAAAGGATGCTAGGCAAAGTGGTAAGAAATATTGTGAAATCTACCTCTGATTTATGGGCACAGCGTATTATCTCAATATCCAAAGATCAGGATAAAGAATCATTTTCTGACCTTTTTGCACACTTTGCTCCACGCATTAAATCATTTCTTATGAAAGGTGGCGCTGATCCAGTAACTGCAGAAGACTGCGCACAAGAGACAATGGTTACTGTTTGGCACAAAGCTCATTTATTTGATCCGACAAGGGCGGCAGCATCTACTTGGATATTTACAATTGCAAGAAATAAACGAATTGATTCTGCAAGACGCCAGAACCGTCCAGAACCTGAGGATTTACCTTGGGGTTGCAACCCTGAGCCGGATGCGTCTGAAATAATATCAATGCAACAAGAGACATCCCGATTAGCTGAAGCGGTAAAAAGCCTGCCTGAAAAACAAAGGTTTATTGTAGAGCGCGCATTTTATAGCGATTTGTCGCATCAAGAAATTGCCGCCGAAACCGGTTTACCCCTTGGCACAATTAAGTCTCGAATTAGATTAGCCTTACAACGACTACGACATAACATGAAATGAAATGAAATGAAATATGACAGTTAAACATCACCTCAACGAGCAGCTTTTAATGGGCTATGCGGCTGGTATTTTACCAGAAGCTTTTAGCCTTGTGGTCGCAACTCAAATGTCTATCAGCGATGAAGCTCGCGCGCGTCTAGCTAGCTACGAAGCTATAGGTGGAGGTATTTTAGAAGATTCTGATGAGGCTGAAATGAAACCTAATGCATTCAAACAAACATTGAAAGAAATTGATATACCAACAGAAAAGCGCCCCCTTCCCCCAATGGTTGAGGGTATTTTCCCAAAACCACTTCAAAAGTATGTCGGCAATGATTTAAATGCAATTAAGTGGAAAAATATAGGCCGTGGGGTACGGCAAGCTATTTTAAAAACTGACAAACACGCAACAGCTCGGCTAATTTATATTCCTGCCGGTACTGCCATGCCTAACCATGGCCATAACGGCCTTGAAATGACGCTTGTTTTACAAGGTGAATTTCATGATAAAGAAGATTTTTTTGCACGAGGGGATATTGAGATTGGTGATGAAAATCTTCATCATACTCCAACCGCAAGCGGTAATGGGCCATGCATTTGTTTGGCAGCTTCTGATGCACCTTTAAAGTTTACATCACTTTTACCTCGCTTATTGCAGCCCCTTTTCAAGATTTAGAAATACCACCTCTAATTTTTCGGACCATAAACATCACAGAAAGTACTACAGGTAATACTAAAGCTGATGCTACATAATATTTTTCCCAATTTTGAATCTCAGCAAGAGGTATAAATAAATAGGTTAAAAGGTTTACTGCATAATAACTAATTGCGACCACTGAGAGGCCTTCAACCGTTTGCTGTAACCGCAATTGTAATTCTGACCGCTTGTCCATTTGCTCTAACAATGCTCTGTTTTGTTCTGCAGTTCGAACATTAACTCGGGTACTTAGTAAATCTGCAGCACGCGCAGCACGATCAGAAATATCCTGCAATCGCTTATGGGCCGCCTTACAAGTGCGCACAGTAGGGCTGAATCGACGCATCATAAATTCTGAAAATGTTTGACGCCCTAAAAATCGTTCCTCACGTAAAACAAAAATACGTTGATCTACTATTGCAGCGTAAGCATCCGCTGCACTAAATCGGAATGCATTTTCGGCATTTAAATATTCAATTTCTGCCGCAATAGTCATTAAAGTATTCAAATTTTCTTGATATGTTCCTTCACGTCCTGAAATAGATTGAACCGTAATTGCAAGATCATGCTCTAATTCTGTCAAACGGCTAAAAACTTTTTTTGCTATTGGTAAAGTCATCATAGACATTGCCCGATATGTTTCAATTTCTAATAAACGTTGAACAATACGGCCCAAGCGATGGCGCCCAACCTGACCAATTGGCAATACAGCAAAACGAATGTAACCATTTTCATCCATTTTAAAATCACTGGCTACGATAGTATTTTTGTCTAAGACATAAGATATGGCTAAGCTTTCTGATTGGAAAGCTGTATGAAAGTTTGTTAAAATCTCATTCTCAACTTGTTTTGTAGAGGCCGGCGCCACAACGCGTAACTTTACAGAAGTTAAAACTTGGCTATCTAATGAAGCTAGCCAGGTGTCTGGAAAATAGCTTGCAGCTTTATCAGAAAACGGGTGATCATCTTCTCCATCAAGTAAAATAGTATAGGTAACAAATTCGCTATGACGTTCCCACTTTAGTGAATAACCTCCTAAATCTTGATAATAATGCCCTGATCCTATAATATAATCTAGGCCTCCAAATTTTTTTGCTAAATTTTGAATATGCAATTCATCATTATCACTACATGTTAATGCTAGGTATATGACCTGACTTGGTGCATCAACAATTGGAAAAGGGCGCGCATGCAGCTCTTTGGATAGGCTTTCACGCAAGGGGTGGTTTTGGATGTTTAACATGACAGCACCTTATAAATTAACTCATACTTAAATTGATTACATACAATATGTAATCATAGTTGGTGAATTGTCGCAGTTATAATATCTACAGCTTACTCAGGCTTTAGACTTTAACCTAAGTGTTCATGCAAATCCATCAATTACCCACTGATTAGAATCGAAATTTTCTTTGATGTAGCGTGATTATCAATTTATTATGTACGACCAAATAACTTTTCAATATCGCTTAACTTTAACTCAATGTACGTTGGCCGCCCATGATTACATTGCCCTGAATGGGGAGTTACTTCCATTTCACGCAAAAGTGCATTCATTTCCTCACCACGCATTATTCGTCCAGACCTAATTGATCCATGGCAGGCAACTCGGCTTAAAATGGCTTCTAAATTATCTTGTATTAATTGAGTCTGTGACCAGTCTAGTAATTCATCAAGAATATCTAGAACCATAGCTTTTGCATTTACTTCGCCCAAAATTGCAGGAGTTTCACGTACTGCAATAGCATTTCCACCAAAGTTTTCTATAACTAAACCTAATTCAGCTAATTCTGAAGCAATACTCATTAATGTTACACAGTCCTTTTCTGATAACTCAATAATTTCAGGGATTAGTAAAGCTTGAGCAGCAACACCATTAGCACTCATTTGTTTTTTTAATTTTTCATAGACTAACCGTTCATGAGCTGCATGTTGATCAACCACAACAATACCATCAGTTGTTTGAGCAATTATATAATTTTCATGAACTTGCGCACGAGCAGCTCCAAGCGGCTTATGAAATGGCTCTTCATTAAATATTTGCGCTTCAACACGCGCAGAAAAATTATTTTGTACATCTGTAAATCCAGCTTGGCGGTCATGACCTGTAAAAGTGGCAAAAGATCTTTTATTGTCCATTTGATACTGACCAAGTTGCTTCATTGAATCAGAAGACCTAAAAGCACCTAAAGCTGAATCTGCTACGGTCGTAGAGGCACGATGGCCAGCTTCAGCTAAAGCATGTCGCAAGCCTGATATAATTAAACCACGCGCAACACCTGGCTCGCGAAAGCGAACTTCAGCTTTTGCAGGATGAACATTTACGTCAACACGTTCCAAATCACATTCTATATACAGTGCAACTATAGGATATCGTCCATTATGCAGAAAATCAGAATAAGCGGCGCGCAATGCGGTTAATAGATTCCTATCTTTTACCGGCCGACCATTTACAAAAATATACTGCGCAACTGCCGAACCACGAGAATACGTTGGTAAACTTGCAAAACCCGTTAAAGTCATGCCCTCACGTTCAGCATCAATTCGTATACAATTATTTGCAAAATCTGCCCCCAAAATCTTGCGTAGGCGTCCATGCAATGCATTAAATAAATCACCAGTTTCTGGATCTGCACGAAATACAATACGGCCTTCACCCTCCCCTGAAACATCACGTAGAGTAAAGCCAATATAAGGTTCAGCCATTGCCAAACGTTTTACTACATCAGAAATTGCACCCGCTTCAGCACGATCCGTTCGAAGAAATTTTAGCCGAGCAGGAGTTGCATGGAATAGATCACGCAGCTCTACAACTGTTCCAACACTAGCCGACGCAGGGCGCACTTTTTCTATTTCTCCACCATTAACAACAATCTTAGCACCTACCGATGCTTCACTCACTCGACTAGTCATAGTAAGGCGCCCAACTGCACCCATAGAAGGTAAAGCCTCACCGCGAAATCCAAATGTATGAATGTTTAAGAGATCAGAACCGTCTATTTTACTGGTTGCATGACGACACAAGGCTAAATACAATTCACCTTCTGCAATACCATGCCCATCATCCTTTACACGGATTAATGTCTTTCCACCGTCACTATATGAAATATCGATCCTTGTAGATGCCGCATCAATAGAATTCTCAACCAGCTCTTTAATTGCAGAACTTGGTCGCTCAACAACTTCACCAGCTGCAATACGATTTGCAGCAGCGTCATCTAACTGTCGGATAATTGGGCGGTCATGAGCTATTTTGGGTTTTTGTACATCCATATAATAATACTTACCATGAACTTCGCCGATTCTGCCATAACTGGATTATAGCAGAGACTACTCAGTTGCCACCAATCCAGTTGGACTGCCAACTACAACAAAATGGATGTCTTCAGCCTTCAGAATTCGATTTGCAACACGGGCAATATCTTTTTTTGTTACTGCCTCTACATAACTGTTACGATTTTGTGGATAATTAATGGGGAAGTCATTTGTTTGGCTATAAGTTAAAATACCTGCAATTTGCCCATTCCCATCGAATCGTAATGGATAAGACCCAGTTATATATTTTTTTGCAGCAATCAGCTCCTCTTCAGTAACTCCACTATTAGCCATACGAGCCCATTCCTCTTTAATAACATCCAATGCTTCTTCAATGCGGTCATTCGCTGATGATACTGATCCACCATAAAAATTAGCATAATCCATATTGGCTATATAAGAGTATACACCGTAAGTTAAGCCACGCTTTTCTCGCACCTCATCAGTTAAACGTGATGTAAAACTTCCACCACCTAGTATGTGATTCATTACAAATGCTGCAAAAAAATCTGGATCGTTTTGTGAGATCCCAGAATGACCCCACAACGCTGTAGATTGTGTAGTATCAAAGTCTATAATTGTGTTACCACCTAATGCTTTAAAATTTACAACATTAGGAAATAAGGCACCTTTCTCAGGCAACCCACCAAATAAATCATCTAGAATAATTAATAATTCATCAGCCGTAATATCGCCAACCACACTCACAAATAAGCGATCTTTGGTTAAATTTTGGCGATGAGCTTCGAACATGTCATCTTGGGTTAAACTAGAAATAGTGTTTGCAGTACCTTGGTACGGTCGGCCATATGGATGGCTTTCAAACGCAATCTTATTAAATGCATTTGATGCAATTTTCCGTGGATCTGTTTGATTGCGCGAAATAATTGATAGAACCTGAGCTTTAGTTCGTTCAAAAGCAGCATCATTAAACGCAGGTTGCGTAATAGCAGCCTTTAATAATGCTATACTTTGGTTTGTAGTTTCTTTAAGAAATTCTGCTGAAATAGAAATTCGTTCGCGAGAACTATTAAAACTTAATGATGTTGCTAACTCTTCTGCTGCAAGACTAAAAGCAGTAGCGTCCATATTTCCAGCGCCCTCTTCAAGCAAACCTGCCATTAAATATGTGGCACCCAGTTTGTCATCTAGCTCAGTGGATGCACCCCCTTTAAAAGCTATATCAAATGATATTATAGGAATAGAATTATCACTTACTAACCATGCAGTTATTCCACCCTTAGATTTTACCTCATGAATGATCAGTTCGGCATTAACAGGTAACCCTGATAATAAAATCATAATAAATGCACTTAAAAATTTATTCATTCTACAATCTCCTGCGGACCACGAATCCAACCCGTAACTGATGACTTAGGGTTCAATACTTTACCCGCAGCAATCATAATATCTTCTGCAGACACGGCAGCCAAAATATTAGGCCACTCTTTTACATCATTCACAGATAGTCCACTCGTCAAGGCAGTGCCATAAGCTCGCGCAATGCCTTCTTGATTATCTAATGCAAAAATTTCAGAAGCTTTAATTTGCGTTTTTATGCGTTTTAAATGATCCTGATCAATGCCAACCTCAAAGAAATTATCTAGAGCTAAATCTAATGCATCCTCTACAACTTGTAAGCTTACGTCCGGAACAGGCACCACATATAGCCCAAATTTATTTGGATCGTATGAAGTAGCAGAATGCCATGCTGATACATTTAAGGCTATCTTTTCATCAAGCTGCAAGCGTTTTCCTAAGAAAGAAGTCTTACCTGATCCTCCCAATAAATGGGCAAATATAGTTAATGCTGCTGCTTCTAATTGGTCACCAGGTTTTCGATTTTCAGCTAAATATTCACGGATAATATAAGGTTGCCTTACCCTTGGATCTTCATAAATTGTATGGATTGCAGCTCTTTTAGGCGGCTCTTGTGGTCGAACACGCTTAACTATTTTTTTGGATGCAATTCGAATGCCATAATGTTTCTGAGCTAAATCTAAAACTGCTTGAGGCTCCACATCCCCAGCAACAATCAAAATAGCATTATTAGGAGCATAATATCTTTCATAGAAATCAATAGCATCTTCACGTGTAAGCTTTTCTATTTCGTGCATCCAGCCTATAACTGGAACACCATAAGGATGATTCTGGTACATTAAGGCTGAACGATGTTCACTAAATAGTGAATTGGGATTGTTTTCTGTTCGTGAATTACGCTCTTCAATTATCACGCCACGCTCAGGCAATATGTCCTCAATGGTAAGCCGCAGATTTTGCATACGATCAGATTCGATTTCCATCATAAGGTTTAATCGATCAGCTGCTACACGCTGAAAATAACCAGTATAATCATAAGAAGTGAATGCATTTTCTGATCCCCCATTTTCTGCAACAATCTTTGAAAATTCTCCTGTTTTTAAATTTTCAGTACCCTTAAATAGTAGGTGTTCCAAATAATGTGCTATACCTGATTTACCTGGAGGCTCATCTGCCGATCCAACTTTGTACCAGACCATGTGAGTCACAATGGGAGCGCGGTGGTCTTCAATTACAATAATATCCATACCATTTTTTAGAGTAAATGTACTTACTTCACCGATTGCTAAGCTTGCTGAATAGCTTGAACAAAGAAAAAAGATTGCGACATAAAAATATTTCATGAAATTTTACTATATTGAGATAAGAATGATCTAACTCTCTGCGCTAAATATACAAGTGTACTAACGTAAACGTGAGAAAATGGAGTGTCACTATTTAGAGATTACTGTTGGAGTAAGAACACCTAAAGCAGTTAATCTCTTTGCTTCTGAAACCGCATCTAAACGTTCACTACGATAACGAATTTGATATATATTGCCAGAAATCAAACGTTCTAAAACCTTACCTTTGTTTTTCTCACGGAATGAGACGTCTTCAATCGCAGTAATTGTGCGTATGTCGGGTGTTATACCAAAACGACCCACCACTTTTAATAAAGCTTTTTCACTATTACGGATCTGAGTATTTTTTTGGTAATTAGCGTCCCCGCCTAATGCATTAATTACATCATCCAGTGGTTGTTTATCGGCTAGATTTTTTCCAGCTAGATTTGGTTCAGGCAGCTCAGTCATATTAGATGGATACTTTAATGCTTTTGTTGGCATAACGCCAAATTCATCTGGGCCTTTCTTATTTCCACCCGTACAAGCAGAAACACTAAGGACGGTGACAACAATCAAAGAAATTTTCAAACCAAAGTTCATTTATGTATTTACTCGCATTTTGTGTAATTCTGTTTAGCTTAATTATTTTATCTCGTCACGCGCGTTTCTGAAATCTGTCAGAAAACAATACCAATGGAATTAACCCTATAAAAATAAAAATATCAGCAAGATTAAAAATATAAGGGTTTTTTATTCCACAACATGACATGTTTAGGAAATCAATTACAGCACCAAAACGAATACGGTCAAAGACATTTCCCATGGCACCACCAATAATCAATCCGATAAGTATTGGTACAAACCGTCCTGAAAGGTTTCGAGACCAATAAAGTAATGTAGCACATATTCCAGTGGCCAATATTATTAATACCCATTGCATTATTTCAGGACTACTAGAAAGTAATCCAAAATTTATTCCTTTATTCCAACCCATTTTAAAAACTAAATAAGGCTGAAAAACCTCATAAACACCTATTGTATTTAAAAGTAATTTTTCCAATATCAACCATTTACTAATCTGGTCGATAGCAAAGAATAAACTAGAATATGTGAGAGTTTTAATCATGTCAGTGCTTAAAATGACGCATACCGGTATATACCATGGCCAAACCCAATTCGTTAGCAGTTTCAATAACTTCTTCATCACGCATTGAACCTCCCGGTTGAATCACAGCAGTTGCACCTGCTTTTGCAGCAGCCAGCAATCCATCAGAAAATGGAAAGAATGCATCTGAAGCAACAACAGAACCAATTGTTAGCAGCTTCTCTAAATTAATAGCTTCCCCCATGTCTTGAGCCTTGCGTGCAGCTATACGAGTACTGTCTATGCGGCTCATTTGGCCTGCACCAACACCAACTGTTGCGCCATCTTTAACATAAACAATTGCATTTGATTTTACGTGTTTAGCTACTTTCCATGCAAATAGCATATCACGCATCTCAATATCAGTTGGTGTACGTTTGGTTACAACCCTTATGTCATCTAGACTTATATATCCATTATCACGGTCTTGTATCAAATATCCCCCTGCAACTTGACGCCACGTCTGACCCCCTTCACGCACATCAGGTAAACCACCAGTTGTTAACAACCGCAAATTTTTCTTAGCCACAAAAACAGCTTTAGCTTCGTCTGTTGCATGTGGGGCAATCACAACCTCTGTAAAGATTTTACAAATTTGTTCTGCAGTTTCGCCATCAAGTGTACCGTTTAATGCAATGATGCCCCCAAAAGCTGACGTTTGATCGCATCGAAATGCTTTATCATAAGCATCTAAAAATGATGAACCAAGCGCAACTCCACACGGGTTTGCGTGCTTAATAATAGCAATAGCTGGACCATCTATTGGATTAAATTCTGATACTAATTCAAAGGCAGCATCAGTATCATTAATATTATTATAAGATAGTGACTTACCTTGATGTTGTTTTGCGGTAGACACCCCTGAGCGCTTTGAGCGGTTAGAATAAAAACTGGCTGATTGATGTGGATTTTCTCCATAACGCATTTCTTGCACAAATGTCCCAGCAATAACTCTTCGGCGTGGAGCAGATTCTCCAATTTCTCTTGCCATCCAAGTAGATACTGCCGCATCGTAAGCACCCGTAAGCGCATATGCATTTTGTGCTAATTTTTGCCGAAAATTTAGGGGAGTTGCCCCATCATTAGCATCCATTTGCTTCAACAAAGCTTGGTAATCTTCAACATCCACAACCACAGAGACGAACCCATGATTTTTGGCAGCTGCACGAATCATGGCAGGGCCACCAATATCAATATTTTCTATACAATCTTTGTAATCACCGCCCTTAGCCACTGTCTCTTCAAACGGGTACAAGTTAACAACTAATAAGTCGATTTCCTCAATTCCATGCTTTCTCATAGCATTTATATGATCTTCATTGTTACGTAGAGCAAGCAAGCCACCATGAACCATGGGGTGTAAGGTTTTTACACGCCCATCCATCATTTCAGGAAATCCAGTAATTTCAGAAACATCCCGGACAGGCAGGCCTGCATCTCGAATAGCTTTTGCTGTCCCACCCGTGGAAAGTAACTCAACACCTTTTCTATCCAAAGCAGTCGCCAATTCAATCAAACCTGTTTTGTTAGAAACAGATAAAAGTGCACGGCGGATCTTTATATAATCAAGAGACATTTGCATTCCTTTAGCAACTATTGTCAGTGGTCCATAACTTCTAACCGAGACAGCGTCCATTCAATGACGCCCTGATAATCCACGGCACTCCCAGATACCACAACTTGTTTTGCCGCACGTGGATTTAAGCGTCCATATTGCATGTAAGCACTTTCCTGTATGCTTATTTTAGCATTTTTTGAGCGTAAAATCCAAATATCACCTTTTGGGGTTGTCATACTTACTACTGTATCGTGTATGCCAAATTCTAAATTAACATCAGGAGAAATATGAAATCGTGCATTAAAAGGCATAAATTTTGCATTCTTACGTTTAAGCCACCCATCAAAAATTCCACAATGGCTGACACCATCAGCTAAGATAGTATCCCTCCCACTGATTATAGAGCCTTTGCGGTTCATTTCTATTTTTCTATAGTGAAGAACCCCATGCGATAAAGCAAATCCATCATGAGAACTATTTAGTTCTACAACATCAGCACTTTCTTTGCGTTCAGCTTTTGGCACCACATCAGTGCGACCAACAGATGGTGTAGTTTCATCAATGCACACACCACTATGAGCATACAAGGTCCGGCTAGCGTCCAACCAATTATTCCCAAAAAGCATACCAGGGCCAGTATTTACGATTAGTTCTTCATGGCCAATAGATAATTCAAAGGCTAGTGCACTAAAACTGGGTTCATTTTTTTTAATTTGTGCACCCACATCCATGATCAAAATAGTTCCATTATTAGAAATACGATGGTATCCCATAGCCCCACCAATACGAGCAGGTAGTCGGTTTGAGATCTCCGAAAGAGCTTGATCCAAGCGGCCTGGCATTCCACGTCCACCTCCATGAAAATGTACTAAACCACCATTACCTAAGCGCAACGCGCGAAGGTTAGGGGCAATAAGTTCTATTGCTAATAAATGATTTTTAAGAGGTTTTCTCTTAACTTCAATAATTGCACGAGCAGCCCACGAAAGCATAATGAAAATGTGCATTAACTCTTCAGGGTTACGAGATGAAACATCGCCATTTTTATTGATACAACGCATAGATACACGATTTAGTTTTTTCATATTAGATTTTAAAAAATGTTCTTTTCCTTTCAAAACAGAAGCACAGAAAATCAAACCTGTTAAAGCCTCTAACCGCTTTAAGCCTGATTTTTCTGCTTTAGCACGCCTGGATAAAAAGTTGGCTTGGTGTCCTAAAATTTTAAAATATATTTTTTGTTTTTTGACACTCTCATTAAATAATAAAATCTGTGAATGATTAATTACACGTATAATACGGCGCCCTGTCAGTTGAGGGCACCAGCCTGGTCCCAAGCCACCACCAAATCGCTCTATCCACTCCCAAAACCACTGTTTTGCTAAATTTCGCGCTTTGGCACTACCGTCGGCTGCTAAGTGATCTAGCCATCCAAATCCATGTAATTCTTTTTCAAAATCAGCATTTGGGCATTTAATATCCCAAATAGACGTATTTTGAGCTTCAACAAGGTGACCTTCAAATAAGAAAAAACCATTAGTAATATGCTTACCACGTTCCGGTAATCCTATTGAGTATGGCTCAGGCTCAAAAGTGAAACGTCTTGTAGGCCACGAAAATTTACTGCATTTTACAGCAATTAAATTTCCCAAATTATATCCAAAGATACTCATATTTGCTCACTAATCTTTGAATAAGGTTAAGACGTCCGCATGAACTTTGCTACGAAAAACCCATCCATACCACCATGTTCTGCCCAATAATCTGGTCGCAATCGTATTTGCCCATCTTCATTAGCCATAAACGTTTCTAAACCCATAACCGCTGGGTCAATTATTTGAGGCTTTAAGTTGCTGTCTTGCTTGGCTAACCACTTTACTTGACCTTCACCTTCTGCGGCAAAAATTGAACAGGTAGAATAAATTAGAACACCGCCTGGCACCAACCATTCTGATGCCTTTAAAATTAAGTCACGTTGCAACTTTAATAGGTCTCCTAAATCAAAATTTTCTTTTGCAAACGGTAAATCAGGATGTCGCCTAATTGTTCCAGTAGCAGAACACGGAGCATCTAATAATATAGCATCAAACAATACTTCTGGCTTCCAGTTCAAGGCATCTGCAACAACAAAGTTCGCATTTAATCCTGTACGTTCCAAGTTTTGCTTAACACGCTTCATACGTTGTGAAGAAATATCTAGTGCCGTTACATTTGCTCCCATTGCTGACAATTGCATTGTTTTTCCACCAGGAGCAGCGCATAAATCTAACACCCGTTTACCATTTAAATTACCAAAGCATTTTGCTGGTATAGAGGCAGCTAAATCTTGAACCCACCAATCACCTCCAGTAAATCCAGGTAATTCTGTAATTTGCCCAGCGCGCTTTAATCGGACAGATCCATTAGGCATTAAAACTCCACCCAAACGTTCTACCAATACACTTGCTTGCGCCATACTCTTAAAACTTAAGTCAAGTGGTGCGCCCAACTGATGCGCCAGCTCGATGGCACCAAAATCTTCTTTAGGAATAATTTTGGACATTTGAGATCTAAAAGCTTTGGGCAATTCTTGAGGAGACAATGTCGCAAATATTGCTGGCCCTTCGTTTGCTACTTTACGTAAAACTGCATTAGCCAAATTCTTCAAATGTTCAGTCTTTTGTCTACGCTTTGCCATAGTTACAGCCGCATCAACTGCAGCATGAGCCGCAATACCATCCACAAGTATTTCAGTAGCAGCAACTCGCAAAATATTTAATAATGAAAACGGCGTTTGTTTGGTTAAAAATTGCTCTAAAACCACATCAACAGGACCTAAATTACGTAAAGTTGTCATAGCTAATGATTGTGCGCGGGCTCGCTCATTAGGCTCCAAATCAATTAATGGGCTATCTTCACCATTAACCAAATCAATCAGCAGACGGCGCTCTAGCAAAACTGCATGTAACAATTTCACTGCCGCTTCACGAGCAAATAATCCTGGTTTGGCCATTAGCATCTCTTTCCTTTATTGATTATCATGCTACTACTATAAGGATACGTCCAGCAACAGAGCAAAGAACATGCCAGATATAAAATTAGATCGAGTAAAAGCTGCTGCAAAACGAGCCCTTGCAGAAGCAGCCGAACGCAAAAAATCTACAAAAAAAGCAGAACTAAAATTAGAATTAGGTGGCCCTAAAGGCTTAGAACCCACGCGCTTTGGCGATTGGGAGCGCAAAGGAATCACATCAGATTTCTAGACAAGGCTTAACTTAATTAAAGTCCTAAAACATCCATCATATTATATTCACCATATTTTTTTCCTAGACCCCAGATGGCAGCACGTAATGCTCCACGGACAAATATTTGGCGATCAGTTGCCAAATGGCGTAAAACGATCCTTTCACCATCAGCCGCAAATATAACATCGTGTTCACCAACTACATCACCGCCGCGTATTGCATGAAAACCAATACCTCCACGTTTACGTTCGCCAGTAATACCATCGCGCCCACGATCTGCAACATTATCTAATGAGACTTTACGCCCTTCTGCAGCAGCTTCACCCAACATTAATGCTGTTCCTGATGGTGCATCAACTTTATGTTTATGATGGCTTTCAATAATTTCAATGTCAAAATCTTCATCTAGTGCCGCTGCTACTTTTTTGGTTAGTAACGTTAACAAGTTTACACCTAAACTCATATTGCCAGCACGAATAAGAATAGCATCTTTTGCGCTTTCTTTAAGTATTGCCAAATGTACTTCATTCATTCCAGTGGTACCAATCACATGAACTAAACCATTCTGAGCCGCTAACCTTGCATGCGCTAATGTTGCATTTGGGGAGGTAAAGTCAATTATAGCCTGTGCGGGTTCAAAAGTCTTTGCAGGATCGTCACTAACAATAATACCATTTTCAGGTCCACCCATACAAATACCAAGATCACGCCCAACCCATTCATGCCCACTTCGCTCAGTGACACCTGATAGTTTAACTTTATCAGACATAAGTGCCGCTTTGATTAACATTTGGCCCATACGCCCTGAGGCTCCTACTATTGCAATCCTTGGCTGAATTTTCATAATCTTGTTCCTTTAAGTTCCCCTACCCATTTACCGCGCATTACTCCGCTTGCAAACCCCCGCTTGCGACTAGTTTCAAAACCGATTAAGGCAAGTTGAGATGGCAAAACGTAATGATCTCTCGGCTAATGGGCCAACTCAGCGTCAACTAAGAGTTGGAGAAATGTTGCGTCGTGCAATATCTGATGTTCTTTTGCGTGGAGATATACATGATGCAGATTTAGCACATGTATCAGTTACAGTAGGCGAAGTTCGGTCAACCCCAGATCTCAAACTGGCTCTTGTATACGTTTTGCCTTTAGGTGGCCAAAATGCAGATATAGTAATAAATGCATTAAATCGAAATAAATATGAAATAAGAAAATCTGTGAATAAGCAAGTATCCTTAAAATACTCACCTGATCTTAAGTTTGTTTTGGATAGAACGTTTGATCAATTGGACGAAACGCGGCGGTTATTAGGACAAGATGTGGTTAAAAGAGACATCGCTTCTGAGGATTAAGTTTAAGCCACTTAAGTAATATTTTTTTCGTTAAAACCCTAAATAATTAATGATAACCCGCCATTATGCGCCAAAATTACTAGGACATATAAGTAATGGAAAAGAGATCAAATAAACGACGCGTAGATGGCTGGCTTTTAATAGATAAGCCTGCAGGAATTACATCAAACGCAGTAGTAAACAAAGTGAAATGGGCTTTTAGTGCAAAAAAAGCAGGGCACGCTGGGACTTTAGATCCCGAAGCAACAGGTTTATTAGCAATTGCGCTAGGTGAAGCTACAAAAACTATTCCTTATGTTACTTCTGGAATGAAAGCTTATACATTTATTGTACGATTAGGTCAGGCTACCAATACAGATGATATAGAAGGGCAAGTAATTGCAAGTAGTGATCTTCGTCCATCAAATGAAGAGATAATTTCAGCTTTACTTCCATTCATTGGTGACATTAAACAAATTCCTCCACAATTTTCAGCCGTTAAAGTAGATGGCCAACGTGCATATAAACTAGCCAGAGGTGGGGAAGAGCTAGATTTAGCTTCCCGAAATCTGTTTGTCGAAAGCCTTAAGTTTCTGAAACGTATCGATCCTGATTATGTTGAGCTTGAATTAATCTGTGGTAAAGGTGGGTACGTTCGGTCCATTGCGAGGGATCTTGGGGAAGCCTTGGGATGTTATGCTCATGTCAAAATCTTACGTCGCACTTGGTCATGCTCGCTAAATGTAAAAGATGCTATTAATTTTGAAACACTAGAAAAATTAGCAAAAAGCCCCATTTTAGATGATTTTTTACATCCAATCGAACTAGGTTTAGCAGACCTACCAGAATTAAAATGTCGCCCAGAGGAGGTGGTAAAACTGCGGAATGGTAACCCTGCAATGGTTTTAGCCTCCAATCTAGATTACGGTGAAGAAGCATGGGTATCTTGTAATGGTGAACCTTTGGCTATTGGTGTGTATAAAGCAGGTGAAATTCATCCCAGCCGTGTATTTGTTGCAAAATAAATTTTAAATTTTTTTTTAAATGATCAGTAATAATAGTCAATGATGCAGCATTATATAATACCTCACATTTACAATTATACATTTTTAATACTAAGAAGCTTAAATGATTACACGTACCCACAATAAGGATAATAAGCGTTCAACTGCAATTTATTCAGATTGTGAAAATTATCGATATTCACTGACCCGCACATGGGACGCAAATATCCGTAAAGTACTATTTATAATGCTGAACCCATCGACTGCGACCGAAATTCAAAATGACCCAACAGTTGAACGTTGTGAGCGCCGTGCGCGCGCGCTGGGATATGGTGCGTTTCAAGTATGTAATATTTTTGCTTACCGGGCTACTGATCCTCACATAATGCGCACTCAAAATGATCCAAATGGTCCAGATAACAGTGGGACAATATTAGAAGCAGCAACATGGGCTGATGATATCGTTTGTGCATGGGGTACACATGGGGCTCACATGGGCCGCGGAGTAGAAGTGGAAACATTATTGCGAGAAAAATCCTTATCTTTAACTCATCTTGGTTTATCAAAAGCAGGTCATCCAAAGCATCCACTATATATTAGTTACAGCGTACATCCTGAAATATGGAAACCTTCATGACAGACCAATCTAAAGGTATTTTACTCGCGATATTTGGTGTATTATTTATTGTTCCGGATAGTCTTTTCATCAGATTACTTAATGCAGATGTGTACACTATAATTGTCTGGCGTAGTTTTATATCTGGATTCTTTATTTTATTAGGATTGTTTGCTTACCATAGAGGCAACATTGTAAATATATTCCGCAATATTGGCCCAAACGCTATTTTATTTGGTTTATTTTTGGCACTAAGTGGCCCCCTATTTGCATTGTCAATTAGTATGACAGCAGTATCAAACACTGTATTTATAATCGCAACTATGCCAGTATTTTCAGCCTTTTCTAGCTGGTTTTTATTAGGTGAGCAAATATCACGACGTATGGCTTGGACAATTGTATTTGCATTATCTGGAATTTCTTTAATTGCCTTAGGCTCTGCCCAAGATCAAAATACTTCAGTTTGGGGAGACCTATGCGCAGTCGGCTGTGCTGCTAGCTTTGGTACATCTTTAACATTTGCGCGCAAATCAAAAGCTTCATCGATGATTCCCGTTACTCCATTCGCACTATTTGCAAGTGGTTTAGTTTTTTTACCTTGGGCTACGCCATTTGTATTTAACGGCATGGATGCACCTATAGCATTACTTCACAATAGCCTTATAGCCACATCAACATGCTTAATAGCAATTAGTCCAAGATATATAACTAGCGCCGAAGTAGCTTTATTAATATTAGGTGAAAGTATTCTTGCCCCTATATTAGTATGGGCAGTAATTGGTGAATATCCTGGATCATGGGCTTTAGCCGGTGGCGCAGTAGTTTTGCTAACTTTGTTTATATCAAATATGATAGCTATTAAACTACGTAAAGAAATATAATATTCCCCTTTATTTCTTAAAGAAACAAAAGTATACGAGCAAAATCTGTATTACCAGATACTCCATGGGCCCTGCTGGACGATATCCCGGCCTGAGCCATTAACTCTAACCAAGGAGACCCCGATGTCGATTACTGTTGAAGAAAAAACACGCTTGATTAAAGAATTTGCTATTAAAGAAGGTGACACTGGTTCACCAGAAGTACAGGTAGCTATTTTAACTTCTCGCATTAAGACACTTACAGAACACTTTAAAACCAATAGAAAAGATAACCACTCACGTCGTGGCCTTTTGAAAATGGTTGCTTTGCGTCGTAAGTTGTTAGATTACACACGCAGCAAGGATGAGGCACGTTACCAAGACCTAATTAAACGCCTTGAAATCCGCCGTTAACCCCGATTTCACTTTAAATTTTAAAGCCTATTCTTTTAAGAGTAGGCTTTTTTTATGAATGATTGAAATTCTTACCCCTTCACATATTCAAATTTTGCATGTATACGCCCGCGTATCTGGAATGTGATGCTAAGGCCTGAGTATTCGCCAAGAGGGTAAGGGTCGGTGGCAATGGGGCCACCTTTTAAATAGGAGACTTCGGAGGGCCGGAGATTGCTCCTTTGATAGGAAAACTAAATGTTTAACGTAGTAAAAAAATCTATCCAGTGGGGCGAAGAGACGCTTACATTGGAAACTGGTAAAATTGCCCGCCAAGCTGACAGCACAGTAATCGCCACATACGGCGAAACTTCAGTATTAGCTGCAGTCTGTTTTGCAAAAAAAGAAAAAGAGGGCCAATCCTTTTTTCCATTAACTGTAAACTACCAAGAAAAGTATTATGCCGCTGGTAAAATACCAGGTGGCTTCTTCAAACGTGAAGCTCGTCCAACTGAAAAAGAAACATTAACGGCGCGTTTAATTGACCGTCCTATTCGTCCTTTGTTCATTCCTGGTTTCAAACATGAAGTCCAAATTACACTAACAGTTTTATCACATGACCTAGTTAACGATCCTGATATGGTTGCAATGATTGCAGCTTCTGCAGCATTAACTTTATCTGGCGCCCCATTCATGGGCCCAATCGGTAACTGCCGTGTTGGCTTTGAAGGTGGTCAATACGTATTGAACCCAACATGCGATGATATGCATGAACTTAAAAATAACCCAGATCAACGTCTTGATTTAGTTGTTGCTGGAACAAAAGACGCAGTAATGATGGTTGAGTCAGAAGCATACGAGTTGACAGAAGAAGAAATGTTAGGAGCTATCAACTTTGCTCACGAGCAAATTCAACCTGTTATCGATATGATTATAGACATGGCGGAAGATGCCGCGAAAGAGCCCTTTAATTACCAAGCACCAGATTACTCTGAGTTGTATTCATCCGTAAGGGCCGCTGGAGAAAAAGGAATTCGTGCCGCTTATGCTTTTATAGATAAGCAAGAGCGTACATCTGCTCTTTCTGCCGCGAAAGATGCAATTATCGAAGCTTTATCAGATGACCAAGTTTCTGATACAAACTTTGGTACTTGCTTGAAGAAGTTGGAGTCAGAAGTTGTACGTGGCGATATCGTTAAAACAGGTAAGCGTATTGATGGGCGCGATTTATCTACTGTACGTCCAATCGTTTCTGAGACAGCTGTTTTACCGAGAACACATGGTTCAGCTTTATTTACACGCGGTGAAACTCAAGCATTAGCGGTCACTACATTAGGTACTGGCGATGATGAACAAATGATTGATGCTTTAAGCGGTACATATCGTTCAAATTTCTTATTACATTATAACTTCCCTCCATATTCAGTAGGTGAATGTGGACGTAGCATGGGGCCTGGTCGTCGTGAAATTGGTCATGGTAAGCTAGCTTGGCGCGCTTTACAGGCTGTTTTACCTCCAGTAACTGAATTTCCATATACAATAAGAATGGTTTCAGAGATTACAGAGTCAAACGGCTCGTCTTCAATGGCATCAGTCTGTGGTGGATCTCTATCAATGATGGACGCAGGCGTTCCATTGCGCGCACCAGTCGCAGGTGTTGCTATGGGGTTAATCTTACAAGACAATGGTGAGTATGCTGTATTAACAGACATCTTAGGTGATGAAGATCACTTGGGTGATATGGACTTTAAAGTCGCGGGTACTGAAAATGGTATCACATCATTGCAAATGGATATTAAAGTTGCAGGTATTACACCAGATATTATGGAAAAAGCTATGGCTCAAGCCAAAGATGGCCGCTTGCACATACTTGGTGAAATGGCCAATGCTTTAACAGAAGCAGGTTCGTTCAGTGAGCATGCTCCACGTATTGAAACCATTAAAATTAATCCAGAAAAAATCCGTGAAGTCATTGGTTCTGGTGGTAAAGTAATACGTGAAATTTGTGAAGTTTCTGGCGCTAAAGTAAACATTGACGACGAAGGTGTTATCAAAATTGCATCAAGCAATGGAGAGCAGATCGAAAAAGCTAAAGAAATGATTATGGAAATTGCTGCTGAACCAGAGGTAGGCACTGTCTACACCGGTACAGTTGTAAAAGTCATGGATTTTGGTGCATTTGTAAACTTCTTTGGAAAACGTGACGGATTAGTCCACGTATCCCAAATGGCAAATGAGCGCGTTAATCACCCAAGCGATTTGGTCAAAGAAGGCCAAAAAGTAAAGGTGAAGCTAATGGGTTTTGATGACCGTGGAAAAGTACGCCTGTCAATGAAGGTTATCAATCAGGAAACTGGTGAAGAAATCGTTTCAGAAAAAGAAAGTTAAGCTATTCTGATAATTTACTTTAAATGATTACTTAGATTTTTAAGGCCTCGCAATTGTGAGGCCTTTTTAATTTTCAAAAAAATTGCCTTAAAAGTCATAATGTATTATGAAAGTATTTATAAGATTTCAGAGTCAAAATTTTAGTCCGAAACAATAAAGAAGATAAAAAATGACTATCACTCGCAACCATTCTACTGAACGCATGAGTAAGATTAATATTCATAATGGTACAATCTATTTTTCTGGCCAAGTCCCAAATGATGTCACTGGAAATATTAAGGCACAAACAGCAGATTGTCTGGCCAAAGTCGATGCATTACTAATTGAGGCAGGTTCGGATCGTGACCATATACTATCAACCTTAATTTATATACGTACAATGGACGATTTTGCCGGTATGAATGAAATCTGGAATGAATGGATTGCAGATCATCAAAAGCCTGCACGTGCTTGCGTACAAGCAAATATGGCCCGCGAACAAATCCTAATTGAAATTTGTATAATCGCTGCGGTTAAAGTTTAAATAGCTTTTTTATAGATTTAAATGTCGAAATAATTATATCTTAACGTTGCGTTCAAACTTGCCATTTAGGGATACCAATGCCAGTTTACATAAAAATTAATATATAGGTGAAACATGCTAGATAGACGTCAATTTTACATTAATGGTAAATGGGTGAACCCTGCCAAAGAAAATGACTTTGAAATTATAAACCCGGCAACAGAAGAAGCTTTTGCCGTTATTTCTTTGGGTGGACAAGAAGATACAGACGCTGCAGTTGCTGCTGCTCGTACAGCATTTGGGTCTTGGCAGCATTCGCTAAAATCTGACCGTATTGCGCTTCTGAAATCTATTCAAATAGAATATGCCAAACGTGAAGAAGACATAGCCCAAGCAACCACCATGGAAATGGGCGCGCCAATTACTCTATCGCGCACACAACAGGTAGGATGTGGTACTGGTCATATTCAGAAATTTATTGATTCACTTGGAGAGTTTGAGTTTGAAGAAGTATTAGAAGGCTTCCCAAATGAAAAAATTCTTAAAGAACCAATTGGAGTTGCAGGTCTGATCACACCTTGGAATTGGCCGATGAACCAAATATTTCTTAAGGTCATTCCCGCAATTGCTGCAGGCTCAACATGTGTTTTGAAGCCATCAGAAATTTCGCCTATATCTGCTTATATATTCTCAGAAATTATGCATGCAGCAGGGGTTCCTGCAGGTGTTTATAATATGTTAAATGGAGATGGTATTGGTGTTGGGTCACAAATGTCTTCTCATAAAGATATTGATATGATTTCATTCACAGGTTCTACGCGTGCGGGTTCTCTAATATCTAAAGCTGCGTCCGACACAGTCAAACGTGTGACATTAGAGCTAGGTGGAAAAGGTGCAAATATCGTATTTGCCGATGCCGATGAAAAAGCTGTGAAACGCGGTACAATGCATGTCTTCAACAACTCAGGTCAAAGCTGTAATGCTCCAACACGAATGTTGGTGGAACGATCATATTATGACAGAGCAGTAGAAATTGCAGTGGCAACAGCTGAAGCTCATTCAGTTGGTGATCCTTCACTAGAAGGCTCCCACATGGGTGCAATGTCATCTGAAGCACACTATAATAAAGTTCAAAGCATGATTGAACAAGGTATCAAAGAAGGTGCACGATTGGTTGCAGGAGGCATGGGTCGGCCTGAAGGATTAAATAAAGGTTACTTTGTTCGTCCAACAGTTTTTGCTGATGTTACTAATGACATGATTGTAGGTCGTGATGAAATTTTTGGTCCCGTACTCGCTATAATGCCATTTGACAATGAAGAGCATGCGTATGAATTGGCCAACGATACAGATTATGGCCTAACTAACTATGTGCAAACACAAGATCCAGATAAAGCCAAACGCGCAGCACGTGCCATGCGTGCTGGTATGATTAGAATAAACGGAGACGGTGGTGCTGCTCCATCACCATTTGGTGGCTACAAACAATCTGGTAACGGGCGCGAAGGTGGCAAATGGGGTATTGAGGATTTTTGTGAGATCAAACATATCACAGGTTGGACAACTTAAATTATTACATAAAATCTACTATATTATTAAGGCGCCAATCTGGGCGCCTTTTTTATCTATAAAAAGCTTCACCATATTATTCCAAATTCCAATAAATATATATAATCATGAATATTAATACAGGTATTTATAAATATAATTATTAGTCAATTAACTCTTCTGCTGAAGTTAAATCAACAGAAACCAATTGGCTAACACCTTGCTCAGCCATTGTAATACCAAATAACCTGTCCATGCGAGCCATTGTTACTGCATGATGCGTAATAATTAAAAAGCGAGTATCAGTTTGGCTAATCATTTCATCCAACATATCGCAGAATCGGTTTACATTAGCATCGTCAAGTGGTGCATCAACCTCATCAAGCACACAAATTGGTGCCGGATTTGCCAAAAATACAGCAAAGATCAATGCCAAAGCAGTTAATGTCTGTTCACCACCTGATAGTAATGAAAGTGTAGAAAGCTTTTTCCCAGGTGGCTGACACATAATTTCAAGGCCAGCTTCAAGTGGATCATCACTTTCAACAAGAACAAGATTAGCCTCACCACCACCAAATAATGTTTTAAACAATCGAGAGAAATTTTTGTTTACATCATCAAACGCTGCCAACAAGCGTTCACGCCCCTCTTTATTCAAGCTAGAAATACCCACACGAAGAGCTTTGATAGCTTCTTCTAGATCTTCCTTTTCGATGACCAAGGCATCACGTTCTTCATTTACTTCTTTTGCATCTTCTTCTGCACGCAAATTGACTGCACCCAATGCATCACGCTGGCGCCTTAGGCGTGCAACGTCTGCTTCAATACGATCGGCTGGTGGTATTTTTTCAGGATCAGTTTCTAATGTCTCAAGTAAATCTTCAGGCTTAATACTTAAATCTTCACGAATTCGATCCGATGCAGTTGAAACTTGAGCCACAGCGGCTTCAGCTACGGCTTCAGCTCGAGCACGTTTTTCCCGATTTTCTGAAGCCCTACGCTCAGCATCACGCTCACTTTGCTCTGCCTTACGCAACTCACTCTCACCCAATGATAATGAATCTGATGCAGCAGTCATACGACCTTCTGCAGTAAAAATTGCCTTTGATAGCTCATCACGCTTTGCAGCGATTTCTTCCGGAGCTTCCATAGCAGACTTGAGCTCAAATTCCGATAGATCTTTGCGTTCAGCTAGTTCAGATATGCGTTTTTCTGCTGTTCGAAGACGATGGCGCCATCCAGAAACTTCTTGAATAATTTCCTGGCGCCGCTTTGTTCGCGCTTCACCTTCACGACGCACCTCATCAAACATCGATCGCTTTGTCATCATAGTCATGCGCGCAGCTTCAACAGCTATTTTAATAGTCTCTACAAGATTACGGGCAGTTTCTAAATCACCCAAATCTGCTACATTTTTCATAGAATCTTTTAGCATGCCAGAAGCAGCATAGGTTTCTTCTTCTAACCTTACCTGGGAAAGCTTTAATGCTTCGATTTTACCAGCTAACATATCACAATCAGCTTCAGCTCTAGACATCTGGCGGTTAGCATTTGTTGCAGCTTCATCTGCTGATTTACGAGCATCACGCGCGGTATGGTCAGCCTGAGTCAAATCTTCTAAATTTTTATGTATATAATCAAATTTTTCTTTAGCTATCTCTAGCTGATTTGAGGCCAAGGTAAGTCCTTCACGCAATTCTTCAACTCGGTTCATTTGTTGAAGTCGCAAGGCAGCGGTCGAAGGGGCGTCATCACCGCTTTGTCGAAAACCATCCCAACGCCATAAATCACCCTCGACAGAAACTAAGCGTTGTCCAGGCTTCAAATCTGCTTGTAAGCGTGCACCGTCGGCTCGATTTACTATCCCTATTTGATCCAAGCGGCGAGCCAAAATAGAGGGGGCCTCAACATATTTCTTTAATGAAACAACACTTAAAGGTAAACTAGCAATATCAGAATAAGTTGGCATTTGCACCCAGCCAGATATTCCATTTGCCTCAACAATTGGGACTTTTAGATCGTCAGCTAATGCAGCTCCCAGTGCAGATTCATAGCCTTTACTCGCTCTAATGGTGTCCAATAATTGCTTACCGTCCACACTATCGCGCCCAATAACACGCTCCAAAGCGGCGACCTCAGCTCTAAGTGCATTTGCTTCACCTTCTGACTCTGACAAAGTTGCACGTGCATCACTATCTAATGCCTGTGCCTGCACCCTTTGACTTTCAATTTCAAGGAGCTTTGCTTCAGACTTTAACATTACCTCTTGTGTGATTGCACGAGTTGCTGTGGCTTGCTCCAGGCGCTCTTGTGCTTCTTCTAAACTTTGCTCTGCTGTGAGTACATTTCCAACCGCAACATCTGAATCTGCTTGACGTTTTTTTAAAACTGATTGGGCATCTTCAAATAAACGGTGTGCAGATTGATGCCGGGCAGATAGGCGCGCAGCATCTTCTGAAAGCTTATCAAGTTCACTTTCTTTATCCTGCATAATACCTGCAGCATCACGCGCAGCTATGTTAGCAGAGTTTAATTTTTCGTCATGCCCAAGAGAGGCTTTTTCAATTTGTTGCTGCTCCCAATCTAAACGTTTTATTGTTTCCTCTGCATCTTTATTAAGGCCTGATTCACGCTCTATATCGTTACCAAGCTGTTCAATACGAGATTGCAAAGTTTCAATTTGATCTCGCGCCCTAAACTCTTGATCAGCTAATGTATCGCGTTGAACAGACAACCGCTGAACAACCGACGACGATATTGCTTCTTCTTCACGCAGGGGCGGTACTTTTCCTTCACATAGTTCACGAAACTTCAAAGACTTTAATGCTTCGGTTTGAGCATTTGCTGCAGTTTTGGTTGCTATCGTTAATTCTTCAACCGCGGCTTGGCGCGCAATATCTGCTTCTCTCCATCGGCGATATAACAATAAACCTTCAGACTGGCGCAGTTCTGTACCAATTTCACGATAACGCTTAGCTTGACGAGCTTGACGTGCCAATGACCCTAATTGGTTTTCAAGCTGCTCTACAACATCATCAACACGGTTAAGGTTTGTTTCTGCGCCTTTAAGCTTAAGTTCAGCTTCGTGACGTCGTTGGTATAAACCTGAAATACCAGCAGCTTCTTCCAACACTCGTCTGCGTGCTTTGGGTTTAGCATTAATAAGTTCAGCTATTTGTCCTTGGCGAACAAGTGCCGGCGAATGAGCTCCTGTTGAGGCGTCTGCGAATAGCATTTGAACATCACGTGCCCGCGAATCTTTACCGTTTGTTTTATAAGCAGAGCCAACGTCACGGGTAATACGACGAATAACTTCTAAAACATCTTGATTATTAAAAGCAGCAGGAGCAAGACGTTGAGTATTGTCAATTAGTAAAGAGACTTCTGCATAATTGCGCGCGGGCCGAGATGCTGCACCTGCAAATATAACGTCTTCCATCCCCCCCCCACGCATAGCTTTTGGACGGTTTTCACCCATGACCCAACGCAGTGCTTCTAACAAATTAGATTTACCACAACCATTTGGGCCAACAACACCAGTCAAGCCGTCAGCAATCACCAATTCAGTGGGATCTACAAAACTTTTAAAACCTGTCAATCTGAGCTTACTAAACTGCACAAAGCCGCCTTTGATTCTTATTTAAATTAAATTCTCTATTTTCGGGCCATTCTGTCAATACAAAAACCCTTTATTTAGCGGTTTGGATATAGTTATCCACAAGATATTGCAAAATAACCTTATAATCTAAGTAGCCGTGACGTGATAAATTGCTGAGAGGTCGGAATCACACTTGCGCGCCCTACATCAAAAAGGCAAACAGGTCTTGCATGGTTCCCCATTAAAGATGTTACAACGTCTGGGGATCAAATGGGAATGTAGATAAGGATTACCCAAAGAGGGGCCTAAAGCTACAACCGCCCCCGCGACTGTATGCGGAGAGTGACATCCAAAACCACTGGCGCAAGCTGGGAAGGTGGGTGAAGCGATCTATCCGTGAGTCAGGAAACCAGCCTTGCAACGGCGCTAGCGCCGGCCACACTAACGGACGGGGTGTTCCGTGATGGTAAAGGCCATTGGCCCCATCGCTTCTGCACCCCCAAAACATAAATTTTTTGGGGACCCAAATGAAAAAACTTATTACAATTACAACAGCGTTATTCGCTGCCAGCCCAGCACTTGCCCACCATCCTTTAGCAGGCGCAAAAATGGAAACTTTTATACACGGTATGTTATCAGGCGTAGGCCATCCTTTACTTGGCTTTGATCACCTATTTTTTGTTGCATTAGTAGGTATAGTAGCTGTGTACACTGGTCGCCGCTATAGCGCGCCTCTAGCTTTCATTACCGCTATGTTAACTGGTACATTGCTATCTTCATTTGGCTTTGCCATTCCAGCAACAGAAGTAATGATTATAATATCATTATTAGCTTTAGGGGGAATTGTAGCCACTGGACGTAACATGAATTTAAAATCAACAATGATATTGTTTGCACTCACTGGTCTTTTTCATGGATCAGCATTTGGTGCTTCGATCGCGAGTCAAGAAATTGCAGTTGGAGGTTCAGTTCTAATTGGATATCTTTTAGGCCTTGGTATTATACAATACATGATCATAATTATAACAGGTTCTGTAGCCATTACAGTCTGGAAAGCTACAGAAACTACGGCAGTATCAGTACGTATGTCTGGTGCATTTGTTGCTGGTATCGGTGTCTTTTTAGCCCTTGAAGAAATTGAAGGCGCAGCTTTCAGTGCATTAGGCTTAGGCTAACTATCAAAATCAATATTGTTAATCGGTCGAGCTTCGCTCGACCGATTCTATTTAATAAAAGGCATTTCATATTATGGCACAAAAAATTCCAGCAACTGTGGTCACAGGTTTTCTCGGCGCAGGAAAAACAACTCTAATTCGCCATATGCTTCAAAATGCTCAAGGCAAACGAATTGCACTTATCATCAACGAATTTGGTGACTTAGGCGTAGATGGCGATATCTTAAAAGGATGTGGCGATGAGACATGTACTGAAGACGATATAATGGAACTATCTAATGGATGTATATGTTGCACAGTTGCAGATGATTTCATTCCAACAATGCAAGCATTACTTGAACGCGAAAACAAACCTGATCATATTGTCATTGAAACATCAGGGTTAGCTTTACCACAACCTTTAATTCGTGCCTTCAATTGGCCAGAAATTTCAACGAAAGTTACAGTTGATGGAGTAGTTACAGTAGTAGATGGAAAAGCAGTGACTGAAGGACGATTTGCACATAACGTTGAAGCTATTGATGCACAACGCAAGCTAGATGAAAATTTAGACCATGAGACGCCTTTGTCTGAATTATATAGAGATCAAATAGCCTGTGCTGATATGATAGTTGTCAATAAATCTGATTTATTAACCAAAGACGAGACAGCAAAAATAATTTCAGACTTAAAGACCAACAGCCGTGAAGGTGTTCAAGTTGTAACATCAACAATGGGGGCCTTGCCTATTGATATTCTTTTAGGTCAAGGCGTTGGTGCAGAAGGCGATTTGGCTTCTAGGCACGAAGTTCACCACCACCATGACCACGGCGAAAATGAAGAACACCACCACCATGATCATGATCATGACGACTTTGAAAGTTTTGTAGTAGACTGTGGTGAGATAAAAGATGAAAAGGTATTTGCTATTAAAATTGCAGATATAATTCGTAAATTTGATATTTTACGGCTTAAAGGATTTATAGCAGTTGAGGGTAAACCAATGCGGATGACTATTCAGGCAGTAGGTCCACGTGTCGACACATATTTTGATCAACCTTTTGGATTGACACCACGTCAAACAAAGATTGTTGTGATAGGACAAGCGGGATTAAATCAAGCGGCAATTATTAGCGCCCTTACTAAATGATTATAGATGTAGAACCTAGTGACCCACGTGTGCCAAAAGCATTATACTTGCTAAATCAAAGCCATAAATTAATGTCAGAGCTATACCCATCAGACAGTAATCACTTTCTATCAATTGACGCATTGGCTGCACCAAAGGTTACTTTTGTAGTAGGTAAACTTAAAAATGAGATTGTAGGCTGTGGTGCAATTTTAAAATGCCACGATTACACCGAAGTAAAGTCAATGTTTACTGATCCTATCGCACGCGGACAGAAAGTAGCAGATCAAATTCTGATATACTTAATTTCGTTGTCTAAAGAGTTAGGCTTCAAACAAATGTATTTAGAAACTGGTATTGGGCTGGATGCAGCACATTATTTATATAAAAAGCATGGATTTTCTTTTTGTAAACCATTTGGAAAATACACTGAAGATCCACTAAGTGTATGTATGCATAAGATTTTGAAATAATGGTAAACGCCGCACTATATTTAAGGTTTAATAGATAGATTTATGCATTTATTGGCAGCCACTCCTGGACAAATCGACGATGGAACTGAAGCAGTTGATCTGGGTCAAACTCCAGCAGATATAATTTTTATTTCAGCTGCAGATACAGAATTAGCGGCATTTTCAGAAGCCCGAACAAACTTAGGTTTTGCTTCCAGTTTACGGCTGGCAAATCTTACGCACCTGTCCCACCCGATGTCTGTAGATTTACATATAGATAATTGTGCATCAAAATCAAAGATTGTTATTGCGCGGGTTCTGGGTGGTACCGGATATTGGAAATACGGAATTGAACAATATGCATCTCGCTTAGGTGCCGCTGGGGTTCGATTTGTAGCACTACCTGGAGATGATAAGCCAGATGAAGAGCTATGGCGGTTATCAACAATAAATCGTACAGATTGGGATGCACTTTGGGCATATATGGTCGAAGGTGGGCCTGAAAATTCCAGTAATTTTTTATTGTATGTTCAATCAATATTAAATAATGGGGAAAGGCCTGATCCACCCAAGCCATTATTAAAAGCTGGCTTATATTGGCCAGGAGTCGGGATTGCTGACATGCCAACGCTCCACAAATCATGGACCAGAAACGCACCTATAGTTCCTATCACATTTTATAGGGCATTGGTTCAGGGTGCAGGGCTTCATCCAATTAATAGATTGATTAAAGCCCTAATCCACCGCGGCCTAAATCCAATGCCTATTTTTGTAGCATCGCTGAAAGATCCACTCTCAGTTGCAACATTAGAAAGTTTATTCATTGATTCTCCGCCAGATGTAATTTTAAATTGTACAAGTTTTGCAGTTGGCTCACCCGACCAAAGTGTTCCAAATTCAGGTGGAAAAAATCCATTAATTATGAAGGCAGCGCAACGTGCCCCAGTTTTCCAAGTTGTTCTTTCAGGATCGTCTGAAGCCGCTTGGGAAGAGGGTTTGAACGGCCTTTCCGCGCGTGACATTGCAATGAATGTTGCATTGCCAGAAGTAGACGGACGTGTATTAACCCGCGCCATTTCATTTAAAAGTGAAGCATTTTTTGATGAAGCGACTGAATGCCCAATTGGCAGTTACCGTGCCCGTGGAGATCGCGTAGAGTACGTTGCCGAGCTTACAAAAAACTGGGCTAAATTACGTTACACAAAGTCCACAGAAAAAAAAGTCTCATTAATTCTTGCAAACTATCCCAATAAGGATGGGCGGCTGGCAAACGGCGTAGGGTTAGACACACCCCAGGCTACAGTGGACATGTTAAAACTATTAACTGATGAAGGCTTTCATACTAAAGACTTACCGGCTTCATCAGATGATTTAATGTCACTGATTACAGCTGGACCAACAAATTGGTTAACGGATCGCAGTACTAGAAGTGGTGGCCAACGAATGTCACTACAAAAATATTTGTTACACTTTAAAGCATTGCCACTAGAGGTACGTAATCAAATAGAGACGCGTTGGGGGAAGCCTGAGAATGATCCATTTTTTGGTGAAAATGGATTTGCATTATCAATCTTTGAGTTTGGAAACATCTGCGTTGGTGTTCAGCCTGCTCGAGGGTATAATATTGATCCTAAGGATACTTATCATGCGCCCGACTTGGTCCCTCCCCACAATTATTTGGCATTCTATTTTTGGTTAAGGTTTTCTTATGGCTCACATGCATTAGTTCATATGGGCAAACATGGCAATTTAGAATGGTTGCCTGGCAAAGCAGTCGCACTATCTGCAGAATGTTGGCCCGAAGTCGTAATGGGCCCAACTCCAAATGCCTATCCTTTTATCGTGAATGACCCAGGTGAAGGTACACAAGCTAAACGCCGTATTTCATCAGTAATTGTCGATCACCTTACCCCTCCCTTAACACGCGCAGAAACCTACGGCCCCTTAAGAGAGCTAGAAGCTTTAGTAGACGAATACTATGAAGCTGCTGGAGTTGATCCACGAAGACTCAAACATTTGAGGAAAGCTATTTTAGCTTTAACATCTGCTACTGGAATTGATTTAGATGCAGGAATGGCAGGTGATGAACAGGACAGCGATTTAGCCAAGCTTGACGAATACTTATGTGAATTAAAAGAAGCTCAAATACGCGATGGTCTACATATATTTGGAACATCTCCAATTGGCCGGTTAGAGCGCGATTTATCCATTGCCTTAGTGCGAGTGCCAAGAGGTGATGGCAAAGGCAAAAATGAAAGTCTTCAAAGAGCATTAGCAATCGATCTCAACATGAACTTTGATCCATTAGATTGCTTAATGGGAGCGGCCTACCATGGACCAAAACCACAAGTTCTAAAAAGTATTATTAGTGATATCTGGCGCACTAATGGTGATTCTATTGAGCGGATTGAAACACTTGCGGCGGATTTATTGGATGGGGCTACTATTGGTGATTGGCCAAAGTCCAAACAAGTTTTAGATGAAATCCAAAATACAATTCGCCCAATCGTAGCAAGCTGTGGGTATGCAGAGCGTAAAGGATTATTAGACACACTCAACGGTTTATTTATTGCACCAGCACCATCAGGAGCACCAACTCGGGGACGCTTAGATGTCTTACCTACTGGGCGTAACTTCTTTTCTGTAGATAGTCGTGCCATACCAACGCCTACGGCTTGGGCCTTAGGGTGGAAGTCCGCAAACTTGCTTATTGAAAAACACTTGCAAGATCATGGTGATTGGCCAAAAGCAATATTGATAACTGCATGGGGAACTGCAAATATGCGCACTGGAGGTGATGACATTGCTCAAGCATTGGCATTAATGGGAGTTAAGCCTCAGTGGGACAAATCTAATCGTAGAGTAATTGGGTTTGAAATTATGCCCGCAAGTGTTTTAGATCGCCCTCGCGTTGATGTTACCTTGCGCGTTTCTGGTTTTTTTCGTGACGCCTTTCCACAACAAATGGCATTAGTAGATAGTGCAGCGCGCGCAGTTATGCAGTTGGACGAACCAAATCATATTAATCCTGCTGCAGAAAAATTCCGCACAGAGGAAAATGATGATGGTTCATATCGCGTATTTGGATCAAAGCCAGGTTCTTATGGCGCCGGATTGCAGGCAATGATTGATGAAAAACTTTGGGCTAACAAAGCAGATTTAGCAGATAGTTATTTAGAATGGGGGTCATATGCTTATGGCAAAAACTCTGACGGGAAACACGCAAGAGGCGCATTAGAGACCCGACTAAGCCATGTAGAAGCAGTAGTTCAAAATCAAGACAATCGAGAACATGATATTTTAGATAGCGACGACTATTACCAATTTGAAGGCGGAGCAGCAGCAGCTGTATCAACTTTGCAGGGGCGCGATCGCCCAATTTATCATAATGATCATTCGCGACCAGAACGTCCAGTTATTAGAACTTTAGATGAAGAAATCGGACGTGTTATGCGGAGCCGTGTGGTAAACCCTAAGTGGATAGATGGTGTGAAGCGGCATGGATATAAAGGTGCGTTCGAAATGGCAGCTACTTTAGATTATCTATTTGCCTTTGCTGCTACGACAGGTGCAGTCAAGAACCATCATTTTGATATGGCAGAAGCAGCGTTCATTGAAGATGACGATACTCGATCATTTATTGAGCGCCATAATCCATCCGCATTACTTGAAATGGCTGAACGGTTGCAAGAAGCTATTGACCGTGGCATGTGGAATCCAAAATCAAATTCCGCAAGAGTAAGAATTGAAAGCCTATTAAAAATAAAAGAATAAACTTGCACAAATGATTCAAATTAAATCTCGTTAGATAATACTTCACAAAATTAAATTCTACGTACACTAACTTTAATTTAAGTAAAAAATTCCAAATATTTTAGAAAAACTTACTTGATCAGTTGCATATGTTTTATGATCTGCCAAAATAGAAATAATCTTAACCCTAAAGGATAGTACCATGTCAGATGATACAGAACGTCACGCAATGAAAATGGCTAAAAAAAAGGCTGCACGTGATAAAATAATGGCAACTAAGACAGATAAAAAAGGGTTAATTATTGTTCACACTGGAAAGGGAAAAGGGAAATCTACTGCCGCTTTTGGAATGATTTTCCGCCATATTGCCCATGGAATGAAATCTGCAGTGGTACAATTTATCAAAGGAGGGATGTCTACAGGTGAACGTGATATGATTTTAGAGCGCTTTACTGACATCTGTTCATTTCACACTATGGGTGAAGGTTTTACTTGGGAAACACAAGATAAAACACGCGATACAGAGATGGCACAAGCAGCATGGGCTAAAGCAAAAGAGCTGATCCGCGATCCATCTAATTCAATGGTACTTTTAGATGAGTTAAATATAGCCATTAGGTACGATTATGTTGATATCAATGAAGTCGTAGAATTTTTGGTAGAAGAAAAACCAGAAATGACCCATGTGGTAATTACAGGTCGAAATGCAAAAGAAGCATTAATCGAAATAGCGGATTTAGTAACAGAGATGGAATTACTCAAGCACCCTTTCCGTTCAGGAGTAAAAGCCCAAATTGGTGTCGAGTATTAATTCGCAACTTTAAGCTTTTATTTTATCAATTATAATATTTATGTAACATTTTTATTAATAGTAAATTACTCGAGGTGGTGTTCTATTGTGAAGCTTTTAGGCAGGTTTGTAGGTTTATTTAGAATCAGATCTGCCAAAGTAACACCAACTTTATGGGCTAGGCCAAAACCAACTTTGAATCCACCCATTGCAACAAACACACCATCTACTTCGGGTACAGGACCAATCATTAGATCTCTGCGACGAGCCTTTGGCCTTACGCCTGCCCAAGTCTCTAATATTTCAGCATTATTGATTATTGGACAAATCAACCGAGCTCGTCCAACGATTTCATCAAGAAGATAATCAACGTCACAAGGATCATTCCATTTATTCTCAGATGTTGAACCCACAGTTATAGTTCCGTCAGAGTGAGGCACAATGTAAATCCCGTTAGCATAAATTTGTGGAGCATCGCCTAAATTAATATTAAGTAAGGCTGCTTGACCCTTAACACCAGCACCCATCTGAATGCCAAAATGATGGTCCAACAAACGAAACCCTTGGTATCCTCCTGCAAGAATAATTTTAGGAGCAGATGCACGCCCCCATGGTCCGAAAACAGCGCCTGGCTCAAATCCACTAGCCCGAGTATTTTCTTTAAAATCGACACCTAATATTGAACATGCACGAGCCAATGACGCACATGCCCTAGAAGGGTAAATACGTGCAGATAAGGTGTCATATGTTAAACCAAAAGGTGCGGCTAATTTTGTTACTAATGGATGTGCTTCAATGACATTCCATTCAAACTTAGCCCAATTAGTTTTAGCCTCTTCATGACGTGTAAGTGCTAATTTATAGATCCTTTCATCTGTAATTGGGCAAACTCGACCAATGCGCCCATAGCCAGATTCCATATTTGAGAGCTTATCTACCTCTGCCCAATGCTTCGCAGCAGATGACAAGGCTTCAAATTGGTATTGTTTTTTCACATGCCATTGGTCAGGCGTGTATGGTGCCATCGCTCCAACAATACCACCTGATGCTCCAGCGCCAACTTTTCCAGCATCTAAAATTAAGACTGATAGCTTACGCTGCGCACACGCATAGGCACAAGAAAGTCCAAAAATTCCTGCACCTATAATTATAACATCATATGATTTAGTCGTTGTCATTTTAAAACCATGGGAGTTAAGTTAATTTTCATTTAAGGCAAAATTACATGTGCGACCAGATAAAAAATGCATTGCTGAAATGGCACGATGAGATTGTACCCGTAGCGATTAACTTTGATGATTCTTATTTCTCAATTCACGACGGTTTAGCCGAAACACATTATGTTTTTCTAGAAGGTAATAATTTACCAAATCGTTTTAATGATGGGTTTCATGTAGCAGAATTAGGATTTGGAACTGGTTTAAATCTCTTAGCCTGTTGGAATGCTTGGATTAATTCTGGTCAAAGTACCCCACTAAGATTTACTAGCTTTGAAGCATTTCCAATGAAACTCGAAGATATGAAAAGATCATTAAAAATATGGCCTGAATTAAAAAAACTATCAGAAAAAATGCTAAATCAACTTGAAGACGGCTGGGAAATCAATACACCAACGCTGCAGGCAAGAATTATTATTGGGGATGCTCGAAAGACTGTTCCAAATTGGACAGAAACAGCAAATGCGTGGTTCTTGGATGGGTTTAGTCCCGCAAAAAATCCAGAGCTCTGGGGAAAAGATTTAATGAAATCAGTTGCAAGTCATACCGCTATAAGAGGAACATTCTCTACATATACAGCATCTGGATTTATTCGCAGAAATTTACAAGATGCGGGCTTCACTGTAGAACGCGTAAAAGGATTTGGCCCTAAACGCCATATGAGTATTGGCCTTAAAGCATGAAATTATCAGGTGCTAAAACATATCCAAATTTGTTAACATTAATCATATTAACTGCCGCCTCTATTGTATCATTAAATATGTTTTTACCCTCATTGGCTAATATGGCAGAAGAGTTTGGGGTTTCTTATAGTGTAATGAATATTTCTGTAGCAGGTTATTTGGCTGTAACAGCTATTTTACAAATCATTATAGGTCCTCTGTCTGATCGATACGGACGCCGTCCAATTTTATTGGGAAGTATTATTATTTTTTGCATAGCTACATTAGGTTGTATTTTTTCATCTAATATTTGGGTATTTTTAGGCTTTCGAATTTTACAAGGCGCCATGATTTCGGGCACTGCATTATCACGTGCAGTCGTACGCGATATGATGGGTCCTAAAAATGCAGTAAAGGTTTTAGGTACTATAGCAATGGCTATGGCTGTAGCCCCAATGATTGGCCCAATGTTTGGGGGACTATTAGATGAGCTGTTCGGCTGGCGTGCAAGTTTTTGGTTTTTTTTATTAATGGGCTTTGCGTTGCTAATACTTATTTGGGTTGATTTGGGGGAAACCAATTCAAGTCCATCTGATACCTTTCGCAAACAATTTTCAACTTATCCAGACCTATTTAATTCAAAACGATTTTGGGGATATTCAATTTGCATGTCAGCATCCGTTGCATGCTTTTATGGATTTTTAAGTGGTGCTCCTTTGATAGCAACAAAAGTATTGGGGCTACCACCATCCCATATAGGATTTTATATGGGGTCAACGACTCTAGGTTTTTTTGTTGGAAGTTATTTATCAAGACGCTTGAGTTCATACTTTGAAATAACTCAAATGATTTTAATCGGGCGTATTGTTGCTGTTATTGGCGTGTTTATAGGTTTAATTTTAGTTTTTTTAGGAAACATATCAGCGGCATTTATCTTTGGCCCTTCAATCTTTATTGGGCTTGGTAATGGACTTTCATTACCAAGCAACCACGTTGGGATCATGAATGTGCGCAGTGATTTGGCAGGTACTGCATCAGGTTTATCGGGGGCAATGTATGTTGGATTTGGTGCTATTCTGGCTACATTAATGGGTGCATTATTAACTGTTGAAAATGGTGCTCACACATTTTTATTGATATTATTAATAACTAAAATTATTGGTTTAATAGCTGCAATTTGGGTACATACATTAGAACGTCGTGAAAAATAAAATTTACTACCACTTAAATAAAAAGTCATACGACTTTTTAATAATAGTTTTGGATTACTAGAATGGCGCAATCAAATCTTAGGCTTGGCATTATTTTAATGATTGCAACTACATTTGTTTTTGCAATGCAAGACGGTATCTCACGTCATCTTGCCGGAGAGTATAATGTATTTATGGTAGTTATGATCCGATATTGGTTTTTTGCAGCATTTGTTATTTTTTGGGCAAAAGCAAACATAGGCTCAATTAGGAAAGCAGCACAAACTAAACAACCTTTATTACAAAGTTTACGGGGAATAATCTTAGCAGTAGAAATCTGCATTATGGTTTTAGGGTTTGTATTTATTGGGTTAATTGAGAGTTTAGCAATTTTTACTATTTATCCATTAATTATTGCTGCCCTATCTGGGCCAATTTTAGGTGAAACAGTTGGGTGGCGTAGATCAATTGCAATTTGTGTTGGGTTTATTGGTATAACTATTATTCTTCAACCTGGTTTGGCTGTGTTTAGCATTTATGCTATTTTTCCATTATGTTCTGCGATTTTATTTGCTCTATATGGCTTATTAACACGCTACGCTGCTCGCCAAGATAGTGCAGAAACCAGTTTCTTTTGGACCGGCGTTGTAGGTTCAATTGTAACAACACTAATAGGTATCTTTTTTTGGGAACCCATGATTATTCAGGATTGGTTTTGGATGGGGTTTTTATGTGTGACAGGTGCATTTGGACACTTTTTACTCATAAAATGTTATGAAGTAGCTGAAGCAAATGGCGTACAGCCTTTCGCTTATTTACAATTAGTATTTGGATCTGCGATAGCAATGATCGTTTTTGGTGAAACATTAAAAGATACTACAGCGATTGGTTCAAGCATCGTGATTTCCGCAGGTTTATACACGTTATGGCGCGAGCGAAAAGCTAATGAAGTTTAGCCCCTATTTAAATCTTTAGTTATTTCAACAGCATTAATTGATCCAGTTATCCGTGCCCGATAAATAAGCAGACTTTCTGTAACTCTCATGACATAATTTCGCGTTTCCCTATACGGAATATGTTCTATCCAATTCACCACTGATATATCTGGATCTCTTGGATCACCATAAGTTTCAACCCATTCATTAACACGCTTTGAGCCAGCATTATAGGCTGCAAAAGCCAAAATATATGAGCCATTATAAACTTTAATAAGATTTTTTAAGTAATTGGCTCCAAGTGTAGCATTATAACGCCAATCCGAAGTTAGCCGTTTCTTCGAATATTTGACCCCAAGACCCTTAGAAACTTCTCGTGCCGTTGATGGCATAATTTGCATCAAACCAAGTGCACCCGCAGAACTAATTGCTTTTAAATTTAGTTCACTTTCACGACGTGCAATTGACATAATGACTTCAGGTGGCAAATCGTCAGATAGTGTTGCTAATTCTGTTACTGGATAATATGGCTTAGGCAAAATGATACCTCGTTTTGCCGCTTCTTTGGCAATACCAATCGTAACAAATGCTTCCCCAAGCTGGTGACTATAATTTGATAACTTTAATAACTCATCTCTTGGCAGGGTCTCTGCCATATGTGTCATAAACCAACGCATCATTTCTATTTTATTAGCACTGTGCAGTAATTTTGCTGCATCAAAAACGGAATCTGTAACAAAACCTGCTGTGGGCCACTCATCAACTTCCTCAAGACCCCGTAATAATGGATCGCCAGATAATCCCAGACGTTCTGCGGCAAGCTGTCCATAAAAAGCAGTTTGAAATTTAGCAGATATCAAATAATTTGCAGCTGCTTGATCTAGATTGCCTAATTTTTCATTTACGCGCCCAAGCCAATAACCTGCCCGTGCCCTACTAATTGATGACGACACAGCTAAACTAAAATTTTTAAAATGTCGTTCAGCCTGCAAGGGAGCACTTAAATAGATTAATGAAATATAGCCAGATAACCATTCCAAATCAGCATAATGTGAGCCCTCATTTAGTCTATGCCCACTTGCTAAAAAATACGCTATTTCTGGCTTGTTTGCACGCATAGATCGACGTGCAAATCCACGGCGACGGCTAGCCCATTTTTCAGGGCGTTCCATTTTTGATACATCACCAGTATGTTTAACTAATAATTCATGAGCTTCATCCCAACGATCTTTTCTTATACGCCATTGAAATCTATCATACGCCAAACCAGCATTTTTTTTGTGCGAGGCTGGTACTGCTGCAATTAAATTATCAACATTACGGGCCCCCCTTTGAAGCCCAACTCTTGCTTTTGCCAGTGTCTGGCTTTTAGAAGGTAGCAAACTTAATATTCTTATCGCAGAATAAATATCACCACGCCAAAGTAAGTTATCCATTCGCTGAATGTGATGATCTATTAAAATGCTTTTATGATTATCTAAATATTGAAGCTGTTCATCCGCTGACAAAGGTAAATTAATCCATGCGTCTATTAAAACTTTATTAGCATCAGAAATATTTTCTAGTCTCCTCAAAGCTCCCGATAAACGTAAGGCACCAATTCCAGTCTGTGGTTTGTGTTTCCTAAAAAAATCCAAAACTTCTTTTGGATTTTCATCTTTGGAAATTAATACTTCAGCACGTTTACGTAATCGCTTTAAACCTGGCCATTGAGGGTTTTTTTTCAAGAATAACTTGTATTCGAACCATTTACCATCGCCGGCGCGTAATCGCGCCCATGTTAAAAGGGTTTGGCCCACAGGATCTATTATTTTATTTGAATAATTTTTAGCAGTTACCCAATCGCTCTTTTCAATGGCCAAAAGGCCATTAAGCAAATTATTACTATCATCAAATTTAGATTGTGCATTGGCAGGTGCCCCCCATAAGAGCACTAAAAGAATACAAACCTTAACTAAACTAAACATATTAATCTCAATAAATTAACACTATTAATATGGTAAAAAACTATATTTTTAAAGTAACATATTATTAAACTTAAATTTCTTAGTACACATGATATCATTTTCACGCTATATCCCAATTTAAATCAATTAGTTTTAGGAGAAACTCAATGTTTAAAGGTTCTATGCCAGCTCTAATCACGCCATTTAAAAATGGTAAAGTAGATTTTGATGCGCTTAAACATTTAGTCGACTGGCAGATAACAGAAGGCTCTCATGGCCTAGTACCAGTAGGGACTACTGGAGAGAGTGCCACACTTTCACATTCTGAGCATGAAGAAGTCATTCGGGTAGTAGTGGATCACACTGCAGGACGAGTTCCTGTTATTGCTGGGGCTGGCTCAAATAATACTGCTGAAGCTCTTCGTCTCATGCAATTTGCTAAAGACGTTGGTGCAGATGCAGCGTTAGTAGTAACACCATATTATAATAAACCAACACAACGTGGTTTATATGCTCATTTTGAAGCATTAAACGCAATTGGTTTACCTATTTTTATCTATAATATTCCAGGTCGTTCTGTAGTTGATATGACCGCTGAGACAATGGGTTTACTAGCAAAACTAGACTTTATTATTGGTGTAAAAGATGCGACTGCATCTATGGATAGAGTTACGCAGCAGAGGCGTGAGTGCGGTAAAGATTTCATTCAAATGTCTGCAGAAGATGCTAGTGCTTTAGGTTTTTTTGCTCATGGTGGTGTTGGTGCTATTTCAGTAACCGCAAATGTTGCACCAGCTTTATGTGCAAAATTTCAAAATGCTTTAGCTAATAATGATTTTAAAGCAGCTTTGGAGCTACAAGATCTATTAATGCCATTGCATGAGGCAATTTTTTCTGAGCCGGGATTGGTTGGTGCAAAATACGCAGTATCACTTTTAGGTAAAAGTACGGAAGACGTTCGTTTACCGCTAACAGATTTATTAGATGAAACTAAACAAAAGATACAAACAGCTATGCGCCATGTAGGCATATTCAGTTAACTTTTTTCCCAATATATAGAAAGGTAAACTAAACTAAAGTATGCCATAGTCTTCGTTACAAATAAGACATATTTTTTGTTTAATAGCTCTCTCTACTTTCAGTTTATTTTTATCTTATGATTATAAGGTGACTTATGATCGGTTAAAATATTGAATATGATAATTATGCAAAGCTTTCATATTAGTAAAAGCGCCCTTTATAGACTTGGCAGCACTCCAGAGGTGGCTTATATCGGTAAATACTATGGCAAAAAAGAAAATTCCAGATAATAATAAAATGATCGTCGAAAACCGTCGTGCCCGCTATGACTATGCGGTCGAGGATGTTTTAGAATGTGGTATTATGCTGATGGGCTCAGAGGTAAAAGCTCTCCGAATTGGCTCCGCTAACATAGCGGAAAGTTATGTGGATGTTGAAAATGGTGAGCTCTGGATAATTAACTCTTATATTTCTTTGTACACCCAAGCACAAAATTTTGGACATGAAGAACGTAGGCGTCGTAAATTATTAGTTTCCAAACGTGAAATAGCAAAATTATGGCAAGCAAAAGGCCGCGAGGCCATGACTATTATTGCTTTGAAAATGTATTTTAATGATAAAGGTAAAGTTAAATTACTAATAGGTACCGCCAAAGGCAAAAAGCAATCTGATAAGCGGGAAACCGAAAAGAAACGTGACTGGAACCGTCAAAAATCTCGTTTAATGCGAGAACATAGTTAATTTTAGAGTAACCACTTTCCTTTAGATGAACTATTATAATGGCTGATAAGTAAGTCTGAGGCTAGGAGATATTAAAATGGAAGCATTACTTATACAGCTTGTCTCTGGTTCAATAGGAAGTGCAATTACTGGCAGGGTTTTCAAAAAAATTAGCTTCAGCATTCTTAATAATTTTTTATTAGGTATTGTTGGTGGTGGCTTAAGCGGTCAAATATTAAGCGCTGGAGTTAACGTAATTAATATCAGCGCTATATCTAATTCAATTATATCAGGTTTAATTGGTGGAATAATACTAATACTCTTAGCTGAAATAATTAAAAAAACTTTATAATTTTAGTAAAAATTTATTTTAATTAAAGGTGAGTTTTCTTTGCCTTAAGATAAGCCCTGCTGTAGGATTAACCGATGCAAGTTACAGTTTCCACAGAATGGTTAGCTCATTATATTAAGGATGTACAAGTTCTTGATGCCTCCTGGTATTTACCTGCTGCATCACGTGATCCATTTAAAGAGTTTCAAATAAAACACATACATGGTGCACAATTCTTTGATATTGATTGCATAGCAGATACCAGTAATTCTTTGCCCCATATGCTTCCAAATACTAAAGATTTTGCCAGACATGTTGAAAGATTAGGAATTTCGAATACAACTAATATTATAATTTATGATACCGCAGGTTTATTTTCAGCTGCCCGGGTTTGGTGGATGTTCCACATTATGGGCCATAAAAAAGTTTTTGTTTTAGATGGTGGATTGCCAAAATGGATTGCAGAAAAGCGCCCATTATCAAATATTGTCACAAAACCTGAGTGTGGATCTTACGAAGCTACATTATTTTCTTCGCAAGTGGTAAATGCTGCTGAAGTACTAAATAGTAATGCGCAGGTTATTGATGCCAGGCCTCCTTCACGATTTACGGGGCAGGCTTTAGAACCTCGTCCAAATACAAAATCAGGGCATATTCCAAAATCAATAAATTTATTTTTTAAATTAGTTTTAGATGAAAATAATTGCCTGAAATCTGATAAGGAATTGCATTTATTATTTAGTGACGCTGGTATAGACTTTACGCGTCCAATAATTACTTCCTGCGGATCTGGTGTAACCGCTGCTGTTCTAACTTTTGCCCTAAAAAGACTAGACCACAATCAGACTGCATTGTATGACGGGTCATGGTCAGAATGGGGTTCCCGAAACGACCTTCCCATAGCAATTAATTAAAGGCCCTTATAATGCTGTCATCTTTAAAAAAACAACCCGCTGATCGTATTATTGGCCTATCAGCACTATATAACGCAGACCCACGGAGCAAAAAAATTGATCTAGGTGTAGGTGTATATAAAGACGCAAATGGCAACACGCCTATTATGCGGGCAATTAAAGAAGCCGAAAAGCGTTTATGGGACGTTGAAACCACAAAGACATACACAGCAATGATAGGCGATGGTGGCTTTCACACTGCAATGGCTGATCTTATCTTATCTAATAGTGTTGATCGTGATCGCATTTCATTTTGTGCTACACCAGGTGGCACAGGCGCTATTCATCATGTATTAGAACTTGTCAAATTAACAGGTGCTAACTCTACAATTTGGTTTAGTGACCCAACATGGGGCAATCATTTATCTATAGCAAAACATCTTGGCATGCCGTTTGCAAAATATGGCTATTTTGACAATGATACACGCTCAGTTAATTTTGAAGCAATGATGTCAGATTTATCCAGTGCCTCAAAGGGTGATGTTGTTGTTTTACATGGGTGTTGTCACAATCCAACTGGTGCAAATCTAAACAAAACTCAGTGGGGCTTAATAGCAGACCTACTCCTAGAAAAAAAAGCAATTCCGTTTATCGATATTGCATATCAAGGGTTTGGTGAAGGCTTAGAAGAAGACGCATTTGGAACTCGCTTATTAGCAAGCAAATTTCCAGAAATGTTTATAGCATCAAGCTGTTCAAAGAATTTTGGTATTTATCGAGAGCGATGTGGATTAGTAATGGCCATTTCAGCAGATCCAGGCACTAGCGTAATCACACAGGGAAATCTATCTTATATTAATCGTCAAAACTTTAGTTTTCCACCAGACCACGGTGCTCGTTTAGTTACTATGGTATTAACAGACACAGAACTGCGTGCTAATTGGGTAGCAGAGTTAGAAGAGGTTAGGTTAGGTATGTTGAGCGCACGTAAAAAATTAGCTGAAGCTTTACGTGTTGAATGTGGGTCTGACCGCTTTGGTTTCCTTGCAGAACATCGTGGAATGTTTTCACGCCTTGGCGCAACCGAAGATCAAGTTAATAAATTACGCGATGAGTACGGAATTTATATGGTTTTCGATAGTCGTCTAAATATTGCAGGCGTCACAGAAGAGAAAATAGATACTATAGCCAAAGCTGTTATTGCTGTTGGTATTTAAATTAATACAAAAGACCGCGTAAAGTATTTTGATTTAAGGTATATAAAATCACTTTTGAATGTTTCCTTAAACATTTTAAATAGTTGGTTGCTAAATATTATTAAAGCAGTTACCAGCTCAGTGCCCGTGCTGGGCAAAGTATCCGCAACCTTTTCAAAACGGAGTTTTTTATGAACCGTGGAATTTTCTTTGGCATTATAGCCATGGCTACAATAGTTGTAGCCTCTAACATCCTTGTCCAATTTCTAATGGGAAATTGGTTAACATGGGGGGCCTTCACTTATCCGTTTGCCTTTCTTATTACTGATTTAATGAATAGACTATATGGAGCACAGCAAGCTAGGAAAGTAGTCTTTACCGGCTTTTTAGTTGGTATTCTCTGTTCGTTTATTGGTACCCAAATTATGGGTGAATTTGGACCATATGTAACACTTCGCATTGCAATAGGATCTGGCACTGCATTCTTGGTTGCACAACTGGTAGACGTATTTATTTTCAATAAAATGCGTGAAGGTAAGTGGTGGCGCGCACCACTGGCATCAACTTTAGTTGGATCTTCTTTAGATACAGCTTTATTTTTTACGATAGCATTTTCAACAACACTCACTGCGTTAGAGCCTACAAATGATGTGTCTTGGGCAAATGAAGTTATGCCTTTATTAGGGCAAGGACCGGTCGTACCTCTATGGGTATCGTTAGGTTTTGCTGATTGGTTTGTTAAACTTTGCCTGGCTTTGATTGCTTTAATACCATTTCGTATGCTAGTAATTCGTTTGCAAAAATCAACAATATAAACATAGCAACAGACTTAAGCTACACGCCTACTCATTTTTGAGTGGGCGTTTTAATTTATTATGCATGCTTTATAAAAAATCGTTTGGCTTTTTGGTAAAGTCGTTGCATGATTTAAGTACCGGGCAGAAACGCCCTGGTCAAAAGAAACAATCGAAAGGAGGTGCCCATGATTATTAAGAAAACAGAGCAGCTGGTTAAGGCTACGAGCGGGGTAAGACGTTAGGGGGCAGCCCCCCAAATTTATTATCTGGCTTCAAAACCTGCTTTGGTTTTGCTTGCCACCTCTAAATCTTGAGAGAAGCCCACATCCCTTGATGTGGGCTTTTTCATTTACTATATAGTATTATGATTAAAATTACTGATACAATCCAAATTGAACCCTGGGAAATTACAGAGAGCTTTATGCGCTCCTCTGGCCCAGGAGGTCAGCATGTAAATAAAGTTTCATCAGCCGTTGAGTTGCGATTTGAAGCAGAGCGTTCTCCTAATTTATCGACATATGTAAAGGTACGGTTAAAAAAGTTAGCTGGGAGAAAGTGGACTAAAGATGGCGCAATTATTATTACAGCTGAAAAACACCGGTTGCAACCAATGAACCGCGCTTTAGCACAAGAAAAGTTAATAGAGCTAATCGTTGAAGCTACAAAACGCCCAAAGTATCGAATTAAAACTAAACCAACTAGAGCATCACAGCGCCGGAGAGTGGACACAAAAACAAAAAGGGGGCACGTCAAAACCCTACGTGGACGAGTTACAGATGATTAGAAATGTTTTTAGTCTTTATTTATAAAAAATTAGTAATCTCTCAGATCATATCATACCTTAAAATTATTAACTAAAGTTAAGTGAATGTCTTTGGGTCTTTAAGTTTTAGCAAAAATCCCCTAGAAGGCGAAAAACTCTCCGTAAGGAATATCAAATGGCTAAGTTTACAACAATTGCTGATTTTACGCGCCGCTTACGGACGCCAGATCGCAGCCCTAACGATACACCCCTAACGCCAATGCAGGCTAAAACAGATATCCTATCAGGATTAACCGTTGCTCTTGCTTTAGTGCCAGAGGCAATAGCCTTTGCTTTTGTAGCAGGTGTCGCGCCATTGGTTGGATTACATGCTGCTTTTATTGTAGGCTTAATTACTGCCATATTTGGTGGCCGCCCTGGTATGATTTCAGGTGCCACTGGTGCACTAGCGGTCGTTATGGTTGCTTTAGTTGCTGAGCATGGTGTCCAGTATTTATTCGCTACAGTTGTACTTATGGGAATTTTCCAAGTTTTAGCTGGTGTTTTTAAACTAGGGAAATTTATGCGCCTTGTCCCTCATCCAGTTATGTTAGGATTTGTAAATGGATTGGCAATTGTAATTTTTTGGGCTCAGATGGATTTCTTCCAAATAAAAGATAGTAATGGGCATCATGTTTGGATGACTGGAACCACCTTGTGGATTACCTTAGCGTTAGTTGCATTAACAATGCTCTTAATCTGGGTTACCCCAAAAATTACGCGTGCAATTCCTGCACCATTATTAGCTATTACTTTAGTTGCAGCTTTAGTGATCATATTTGATATTGATGTACTAAGTGTTGGTGATTTGAGTTCTGTTAAAGGTGGCCTTCCGACTTTTGCCATTCCAGTTATTCCTTTTACCTTTGAAACACTTTATATTATTTTACCATACGCATTAATATTAGGATCTATTGGGTTAATTGAAAGTCTCCTGACCCTAAACCTTGTTGGGGACATAACTGGCAAAAAGGGTGGCGCAAGCCAGGAGTGTCTGGCTCAAGGCGGAGCAAATATTGTTACTGGCCTCTTTGGAGGGATGGGCGGTTGCGCTATGATTGGGCAATCAATGATTAATGTAAACTCTGGTGGGCGAACACGGCTAGCAGGTATCGCCGCAGCATTATTTCTCCTCTCGTTTATATTATTTGCAAGTGGAATTATTGATTTAATTCCCTTAGCGGCTTTAGTTGGGGTAATGTTTATGGTTGTTATTGGCACATTTGCTTGGCAATCAATAAAGCTGATGGGCCGTATCCCTGTGTCAGATATTTTAGTAATTTTAGTAGTTACTGCTGTGACAGTATTATTCAATTTAGCAATTGCTGTATTCGTTGGGGTCATTATTTCTGCATTAGTCTATGCATGGAATGCTGCAGCACAAATTCAAGTTCACACTCGTCTTTCTGAAACTGAAAAAGGTGCGGTTGTATACGAATTATCTGGGCCTTTATTTTTTGGATCTAGCACGCGCTTCCAGGAACTATTTGAACCTAAAAATGATCCTGCTACTATTATCATAGATTTTAATGGTTCTCGTGTTGTTGATCACAGCGCATTACAGGCTATTGATGCAGTTGCAGCCAAATATGAAGCAGCAGGAAAAAAACTAATGCTGCGGCATTTATCACGTGATTGCCATGCACTATTGACTAAAGCGGGCCAACTCATTGTTGATATGGACGACGACCCAAGCTATCGAATTGCAACCGATTATGGAATTTCAGCTGGCAAAATTGGTGGCCACTAATCTGATCTAATTGATAGGTGAAAAATGTCTAAAATAGTTATTGCAGCCCTTTATCATTTTACAAAATTTTCAGATCATAAAAGTTTGCAAGCACCACTTATAGAAATCTGTAATTCTCAAGGAATTAAGGGTTCTTTGCTTTTAGCATTTGAAGGTATCAATGGCACCATAGCTGGATCACGTACTGGGATCGATATCGTTTTAAAATATCTACGCGCATGGCCAGGTTGTTCTAATTTGGAACACAAGGAAAGCCATTTTTCAAAAATTCCATTTAAGCATATGAAAGTAAAGCTGAAGAAAGAAATAGTAACAATGGGTCAGCCAAACGTTGATCCAACATTAAATGTTGGAAACTACGTTGAAGCATCTGACTGGAATAACCTTATTTTGCAAGAAGACGTTGTAGTGATAGATACACGTAATGCTTTCGAAGTCGCTATTGGAACATTTGATGGGGCCGTTAATCCAGAAACAAAAAGTTTTAGAGATTTTCCTGAATGGTGGGAAAAAAATAAAATAAAATTCCAACATAAACGTATTGCAATGTTTTGCACAGGCGGCATCCGGTGTGAAAAATCCACTAATTATCTTATGAACGAGGGTGTTGAAGATGTTTATCATTTAAAGGGTGGCATATTAAAATACCTAGACGATATCCCACAAAAAAATAGTAAGTGGGATGGTGAGTGCTTTGTTTTTGATGCTCGTGTATCAGTCAAGCATGGCTTGGAACAGGGCCAGTATAGGCTATGCTATGCCTGTCGGATGCCAATTGCGCCAGATGACTTTAATCGTTCTGAATTTGAAAAGGGTGTATCTTGTCACCTCTGTATTAATACCCATGACATCGAGCGCAAAAAGAGGTTTAGGGAGCGGCAACGACAAGTAGAGCTTGCAGATAAACGAGGTAAACACCATCTTGGGTAATTTTAAAATATGACTGAAATAACTATTAGTCTGTTGGTAATACTTTTCTTTGTGGGGCTCTGCGCTGGTTTCTTTGATGCTATATCTGGGGGTGGGGGTCTAATATCACTTCCCGCAATGTTAATTGCTGGGGTTCCTCCATTAACTGCAATAGGAACAAATAAACTTCAAGGTTTGTTTGGAACAGCTTCTGCAACCATTACATTTGCAGCTAGAGGGCATTTAGATTTGCGTGCTTTATGGCCAATTGCTTTCCTATGTTTCATGGCATCCTCAGCTGGAGCACTTACTGCATCATACATTCCAAAAGAAGCATTAACTTATGCATTTCCCTTTATCCTAATTGGAGTTGCTCTTTATTTTGCATTATCACCAAACTTAACAGATTTAAGGAGAAAACCACTAATACCAACTCTTATTTTAACTAGTTTTTTATTACCAGTAGTAGGGTTTTACGATGGTATTTTTGGTCCAGGTGCAGGATCATTTTATATGCTAATGCTTTTAGGTCTTGGTGGCATGGGTATTTTACAAGCCACAGCACAAACAAAATTGTTTAATTTTGCATCAAATCTTGGTGGTTTTATTGGGTTTGCTCTTATTGGAGCTGTTTCTTGGAAAGTTGGATTTTCGATGGCAGCAGGGCAGATTATTGGCAGTACACTTGGCGCGCGCTTGGCTATGAAAAAGGGGGCAAAAATCATTAAGCCGCTACTAGTCACTATCTGTATAGCAACAGCATTGAAATTGCTGCTTAGTAATTAAGCTCTACGAGTATAAATTTTTTATAAATAAAATTATACTTTTATACGTCTTCCTAATGGAATTTCGCGAATAGGTAAGTGAACAATTGCACTAAACGCACCAACACCTATTCCAACCCACCAAACAGTATTGTAATTTCCATAAGCGTCATACAATGCGCCACCCAGCCAAACTCCTAAAAATGATCCTAATTGATGACTGAAGAAAACTATTCCATATAGAGTTCCCATATAACGTAGGCCATAAATGTAACCTACTAAGCCAGAGGTTAGCGGTACAGAAGCTAGCCACAGTAGGCCCATAGTAATTGAGAATGTAACAACTGTTAAAGGCGTCATTGGAACCATAATAAAGATAATAGCGATTATTGTTCGTCCAGTATAAACAATCGCTAATAGGTTTTTCTTTTTATAATATTTACCAAAATAACCAGCTGTAATTGTTCCTACAATATTTGCTGCACCAATTAGCGCAATTGCAAATGCACCCAACGCACTGGTTGTGTTTACACCAATACCAGAAAGCAGTCCCCCACTAGAAATGGGACCACACATCTCAGTTACAAATGCTGGAAAATGCGCTGTTACAAAAGCTAACTGAAAGCCACATGAAAAAAACCCAAGAAAAATTAAAGTAAAACTAGGGTCATAAAAAGCTTTCTTTAAAATTTGACCTAATGTTTCCTCTAAATCTACAGTACTGTTTTTTACGGGTGCTTTAAGTACAGGTAGCAGTACTAAAGATGAAATAATTATCCCTGCAAAAATTAAAAATACAATTGACCAATTGAAATAGCCTAAGAGGTATTCAGCTGCTGGAGGGCCTATAATCTGACCAACAGAACCAACAGCCGTAGCTATTCCTAGTGCCATAGATCTATTTTCATCTGATGCAGCCCGACCTACGATCGCTAAAACTACTCCAAATCCAGTGCCAGCTACGCCAAAGCCAACGAAGAGTGCATAAAATTGATGCCCCCCAGGGCTTATTGCATAACTAGATAATATTAGTCCCACAGCATAAAAAATCACACCCAATAAAATTGCCTTGCGATCACCAATCTTCTCTGCAATTGCACCAAATATGGGTTGGCCCACACCCCATGCTAGGTTTTGAATAGCGATAGCCATTGAAAATTCAGTGCGTGCCCAAAAAAACTGATCTGCTACTGGGATCTGAAAGACCCCAAATGATGCTCGGATACCAAAACCAATCATTAATATTAATGATGAAGCAATTAGAACAGGTGTAATCAATTTAGAATTATGTGGTTGCATGTAATTACCTCTATGGTTGTGTCAACTTGATATAATTGCTAATTAGGGTCAAAGGGTTTTTAAGGCTGGTCAATATGAAACCAATAGATATTTATAATCAACGGGTCTTGTCTGGCGCTTTAGTATCGGACAATAATCAACTAAAAACACTTCAAGCTTTACAAGACTTGGCAATAGAGATTGATGGCTATAAGCCTCGTTCAACATGGCTATTATCTGGTTTATTTGGGATAAAAGCACCACGCCCAAAGGGGCTATATATTTATGGTGGAGTTGGCCGAGGTAAGTCTATGTTAATGGATTTATTTTTTGATGCATCACCAGTAATAAGAAAACGTCGTGTGCATTTCCATGAATTCATGCAGACAATTCATCAAAGTTTATATGAAGTAAGACAAACTGGTGTTGAAGATGCCATCCGTCCAGTTGCAGAAAAGATTATCTCTGAAGTTGACCTACTATGTTTTGATGAAATTCAAATAACAGACATTACAGATGCTATGATAGTTGGTCGTTTATTTGAATTTTTATTAGATTCAGGTGTAATTGTGGTAACAACATCTAATCGACATCCAAATGATTTATATAAAAGTGGGTTAAATCGTTCATTATTTTTGCCATTTATCAAAATGATTGAACAAAGGCTTACTACTTTAAATTTAGATAGCGATACTGATCACCGTCAAAATATTACAACTGGTAATATTGTCTATTTTTATCCCTTGAACAAAGATACTCATCAAAAAATTGAACAGCTGTGGGAAACTCTATCACGTGGAAAGTCTACACCTCTTATATTGACCCAAAAAAAACGTAAAATTGAAATTCCTTTTCATGTTGATGGTATCGCACGCGCAAGCTTTGCTGATTTATGCAAAAAGGCTTTGGGCCCAGGAGACTACTTAGCAATTGCCAAATCAATAAATCTATTGATGATAACTAATGTACCTCAATTGGGGCAGGACAACAGCAATGAAGCTAAGCGGTTTGTCACACTCATTGATACTTTATATGAGGGCGGTATTAAGGTCATTATAAGCGCGGATGCAGAAGCAGAAGAATTATACAAAGATGGTATTGGTTCCTTTGAATTTAACCGGACGGCAAGTAGATTGAGAGAAATGCAATCTGAGGGTTGGGGCACCTAATTTCATTCACGCGCCTTGCGCAATTCAAGCAACAGCTCTTTGTTGGCAAGCCCGTCAGGGATCAAACCTAGTATAATTTGAAACTTTCTGATTGATTTGATTGAATTTGGACCAATGATACCATCAGGCTCACCAGCGTCATATCCTATCTGATTTAACAGCTTCTGTACTTCAACTTTTTCTTTTAGTTTTAATGCACCAGGCCCACGGGGCCATTCTCGTAGAAACGGCGACTTGCCTAAGATACGGTCAGAAAGGTGGCCTACAGCCATCGCATAAGAATTTGAATTATTATAGCGTTTAATTACAAAAAAATTCTTGAACACAATAAAAGCAGGGCCCTTGGCGCCAGCTGGGAGAAATATTGAACCTTCACCATAGTTTGGTATCTTATTTTTATTGATGGTTCTAACGCCTAACTCTGTCCAACGCGATGGTGTCGCTTTAACTTCAAGGTCAGCATTTCTATAATTAAATCCTGTAGGTAATATTACTTCTATTCCCCATGGTTGGTTATTTTTCCAACCAAATTTAGAAAGGTAATTCGCTGTTGAGGCTAAGGCGTCTGATGGATCCTCAGGATCCCAAACATTTCGCTTTCCATCACCAGTAAAATCTTGTGCGTAAGCTTGATAGCTTGTTGGTATGAACTGAGTATGGCCCATCGCACCTGCCCAAGAACCCATCATTTTGTCAGGCGTAATATCGCCACGTTGTATAATTTTTAGAGCTTCCAATAATTGTTGCCGCCCAAACTTTTCACGCCGGCCATCATATGCAAGAGTTGCAAGGGCTTCTATAATGTTAATATTTCCCATTCGATGGCCGTACGAAGTTTCTAGCCCCCAAATTGCGACTATTACTTCAGCATCAACTTTATATTTGCTCTCTATTTGATTTAGAATACTTGCCTGAATATTAAAATTGGCTTGTCCATCTTTAATACGTTTTGGTGATGTTGCAGTATCTAGATAATCCCAAATTTCGCGTGAAAACTCAGCCTGCTTTCTGTCTAACTGTACAACGCGGTCATTTAACGAGACGCCCTTAAATGCATCATCAAGCGTATTGGCACTAATGCCATTCAACAATGCATCTTGGCGAAATGATTTTACCCAAAGGTGAAAAGCGCTCTGACTTTGGGCTACTTGATATTGCCCTAATTGAGAGTTTTTAGCGTTTATAGGCGCTACTAAAGTAAACAGGCTCAAAGCCAAGGCCACTAAAAAATTTAGCATTTCTTACTCTCCTGCTCAAAACAATTATTTATGTTTAATATAATCTAATGCACGCATCTCGCTAAAACAATACAACTATTTAAATTAGCATAATTGCGCCAATTATTAAAAATACTAAATTTTAAAATATAATATTTATCACCGGGTTTTTTTACGTTTACCTTTATCTTTATCCTTAGAGCGCGTTATTCGGCGTCCTTTATGGCTAGTTTGCCGGCCAGAGCCTTTAGGCATTTCATTACCATTTAACTCAAGCATCTCTAATGTAAGGCCGCCCGTTACAGCAGTTGCATCCACTAATGCAACCTTGCATGGCATACCGATTGCAATAGTACGGCCACTATCATCACCTTTAAGAGTGCGATTACGGTCATCATAATGCCAATATTCACGTCCCAGTTTTGATAAGGGTATGATACCATCCGCACCCGTATCATCAAGCTTCACAAATAAGCCAAATTTGGCAATACCTGAAACACGTCCCGTGAATTCAACACCAATACGGTCAGCTAAGAATGCCGCCAAATATCGGTCTGTAGTATCACGTTCAGCAAGCATAGAGCGGCGCTCCGTTGTAGAGATCCACTCTCCCGTTTCCTTTAAGGCCGCCTCTTCTTCACTGCTAAGTCCATCATCCCCAAAGCCATGCACTGATACTAATGCTCGGTGTACTATAAGATCAGCATAACGTCGAATTGGACTGGTAAAGTGAGCATATCGTCGTAAATTTAATCCAAAGTGACCAAAGTTATTTGGTGCATAATATGCCTGTGCCATACAGCGTAAAACAGTCATATTTATAATTTCAGCATCTTCAGTATTTTCTGCTGCAGCCAATAACTTATTTAAATGTTGGGTTTTTAATACTTGCCCTTTTGCAAGTTCTAATCCAGATGCCTCAGCAACTTCACGCAGTCCCTCAAGCTTTTCTGGTGATGGTTCTTCGTGAACGCGATATAATAGGTTTTTATCTTTAGCTTCTAATGTTTCAGCAGCACAAACGTTAGCAGTAACCATAAACTCTTCAACTAACTTATGGGCATCAAACCTAGTTCTAAAATCAACAGACAAAACAGCTCCCTCTTCCGAAAGAATAATTTTGCGCTCTGGGAGATCAAGATTTAAAGGCTGACGCTCTTCACGCGCCTTCATAGAGCTTTGGTAGGCAGAAAATAAGTCGGAAAGTGCGCCTGCGAGTGGTTTTGTAGCTTCATCATATCTACCATCAAAGGCAGCTTGCGCTTGTTCATATGATAACGATGCTGGTGAACGCATTAGGCCACGATGGAATTCATGTCCTAGTTTAATACCTTTGTTACTCAACTTAATTCTAACAGCCATACATGCTCTGTCCACACCTTCGTGAAGCGAGCATAGATCACCCGATAGCGCATCAGGCAGCATTGGAACAACTCTGTCAGGGAAATACGAAGAATTACCACGTTTGCGAGCCTCTGCGTCCAGACTAGTTCCTGGGCGCACGTAATGCGCTACATCAGCGATAGCAACCCAAACAATATGGCCACCTTTATTGGTGACGTCGTCATCAGGTATTGCGCAAATTGCATCATCATGATCGCGCGCATCTGATGGATCTATAGTAAATAGCGGCAGATAACGTAAATCAGTCCTCTTGCCTAATTCCACAGGCTTAGCAGCTTCCGCATCAAGAATAACATTATCAGGAAAGTGATCAGGAATTTCATGTTGGTGAATAGCAATTAAAGAAATTGAACGAGGCGCCATTGGATCGCCAAGCACTTCAAGAATACGAGCAGACGCTAGCCCCATACGCGCTTTTGGACCAATTTGTTCAGCTTCAACCAATTCACCATCTTTAGCGTTATTGGCATCCCTACTGGCAATGCTAAACTCTCGAGAATTCTTTTTATCAACAGGTACTAGCCTGCCACCCTCTGACCCCAACCGGTAAATACCAATTACCAAATCAGGACCTGATCCAATTCGCCGAATTAATCTTGCCTCTAGCTTATGGTCCTGGCCTTCAATCGTTGAAATCCTACATAATATTCTATCACCAACGGACAATGCAACGTCACCAACTTTTGGCATAAATAAGATGCGTGGGCGGCCATCATCCCCATCCCATTCAGTAGGTTCAGCCCATAGCTCACCCAAACTATCTTGCTCAGATATTCGCAGTACAGACACTGGTGGCAATTCTCCAGCACCACGAAAAGCACTTCTATTACCTGCAATTAGTCCATCAGTTCGTAGCTCACGAAGCATACGTTTTAATTCGATTCTCGCACTACCAGTTACACTGAAGGCTTTAGAAATATCACGTTTTGACGCTTTGTCAGGATGCTCTTGCACCCATTTCAAAATATCTTCTTTGGAAGGATTTTTGCTCATAATTTTTATCTAACATGTTCGTTGAATGGGGTCATTGGCTTTCGTTATGATATTCCACTCTTATTTTAAAGATGGTAAAGATCATCAGCAGTATCTACATCCTGAAGTTGGATAATATGCTTTACCTTATTTGCACCTAAACTATCTAAAGTGTCTGACAAAGTATTTTCACTAGACCAGCTTACTCCTTTAAATAGTGAATTTGGGATAGGCCTTGCCCCACGCTTTAGACCTATCAACCAATATCCACCATCTAACGCAGGTCCAACCACAGCGTCATGGTTGCCTAATGCATCAAACGCATCATTGATAAATCCAGGCTTTATATTAGGAATATCAGCTCCAATAATCAGAATAGGGCCTTTTGGTGCGTTGCGAAAAATATTACCCATTCGGTCTCCAAGATTGCCACCTCCCTGTGCCCAGCGCGGTAAATGATTTGGCCAAACTCTGCTGGTTAACCCATCTATATCAGGTGATACTGCTAATATCGTTTTCCACCTACTATCAGCTGATAATTTTCTAATTAAAGATTGCGCATTATGCCGAAACCACCAAGCAGCGTTAGTCATACCGATGCTGCGTCCAAGGCGGGTTTTAACACGCCCTGGGTTTGGCTCTTTAACCATAATAAAAAGATGACCCTTAATCACGTAAAATAATTTTTCATGATTCTAGCATAAATTAGCTTCAATTTATTTATCTGTTCAACAGATACACGCTCATCTACTTGGTGCATTGTTTTTCCAACCAAACCAAATTCCACAACAGGACAATAATCTTTAATAAACCTGGCATCAGATGTTCCTCCTGAAGTTGAAGGCTCTGGATATAATCCTGTTTCCGCATAAACAGCGTTTGAAACTAGATCTGAAAATTTACCAAGTGGGGTTACAAAACTCTCCCCAGAGACTTGAACTTTCGTATCAATTTCAATGCCAGTATCGGCAGAAATTACATTTACAACACTCAGCAACCAAGCAGTCAACTGACTTGAGTTATGAGCATCATTAAATCTAATATTTACAGTTGCTTTAGTTTCTGCAGGGATCACATTATTTGCTATGTTACCAGTATCTATAGTCGTAACAGCCAAAGTTGATGCGTCAAAGTGTTCTGTACCATCATCCAGTTTATAATCTACTAAATTACATATTAATTTAGCCATAGCTGGTAGCGGGTTTTTTGCGCGGTGGGGATAAGCTGAATGTCCCTGAACACCTCGCGCTGTGAAATAGGCTGTCATTGAACCACGGCGACCAATTTTCATCATTTCGCCCATAATATTAGGACACGTAGGCTCTCCAACAATACAATGATCAATAGTCTGATTATTAGAAGACATCCAATCTAACAGGGCTAGAGTACCATCTTGCGCTACCCCTTCTTCATCACCTGTAATCGCAATAACAATTGAGCCATCAGGAGGTGTATCATTTACAAAATCAATTGCAGCAGATGCAAATGCTGCAACAGCAGATTTCATATCGGTTGAACCACGCCCATACAAAAACCCATTTTTAATCTCAGCTCCGAAGGGATTCATAGTCCAGTCCTCTAGAGAGCCAATAGGTACAACATCTGTATGACCATTAAAGCCTAGCGTACGGCCCTCTCCCCATCGCGCAAAAAGATTACTTATTTCTCCACGATCTACTCGATCACATGTAAAGCCAGCATTAGATAATAATTTCTCTAACAAGACTAAAGCCCCCCCCTCCTCAGGAGTAACTGAAGCACAACGAACTAAGTCAGCAGTTAATTTTACGGGATCAATTGTCATAGTTTATCCTTTGATTATCTTCCAAATATCGTGTCAATCAACTAGCGGCAAGTGTCATGCTAGAAAAGCTTGAAAAGCTAATATTTAAATACATTACATTTGCTATAAAAAATTTATCAATTCTTAATCTAATATTATTTTTTTATTATTCAAAATGGTACTGGAGATGTAAATCGCATTAATGCACCACTAACAGGATGACATATATTTAAATGCAGAGCATGTAACTGTAGGCGATCAGCTAAATTTATTTCATAATCCGTTCCATAAAATCTATCCCCTATAATTGTATAGCCTATTGCAAGCATATGCACCCGTAATTGATGGCTGCGTCCTGTTTTAGGATTTAATTCTATACGTGTAGCATCTGCTTCTCTCCTAATAACTCGCCAGTCAGTTTTTGCTTGTTTTCCATTTTCTAAGTCAACCATTTGCAATGGCCTGTTTGGCCAATCAACAATTAGTGGTAAGTCTATGCAGCCACTATTTTCTGATATTACCCCAACTACTCTAGCCTCATATATTTTTTCAATAGTACGCTTTTCAAACTGTAAGCTCAGATGGCGTTGTGAGTTTTTGTTAAGGCCAAAAATCATTACCCCACTAGTGTCCATATCTAATCTATGAACTAATAATACATCGTTAAACTGCATGCGAACTCTAGTCTCTAAACAATCACGATGTTCAAGATTTTTGCCTGGGACAGATAATAATCCTGATGGCTTATCCACAACTAAAATATCTTGGTCCACATATAAAATACTCAAGGGATCAAGCGGAGGCTTATATGTAAAAAAATCCATAGGTCTTACATAAGATTAAAAGTTGGTCGTGTCACGAATGTCTTTTAATCTTATGTAATAATAAGTGTGTTTAGCTTTTCACTATCAAATTTTTACACGTTCTGATTTTGGATCATATAATGGCTTTAAACTTGGAGTGGCTTTCACACGAATTCCAGCAACATCAATTTCATATGATGAAGCTAAAATATCTCCAATTTCTTCACCTTTACATGGAACATATCCTAAACCAATGGCTGCACCTAATGTGTGCCCATAACTCCCCGAACTTAAATATCCAATCAATTTTCCATCACGCAAAATAGGTTCGTTATGGTAGAGTAATGGTTCCGGATCATTCAAAATAAATTGTACTAAGCGTCTTTCCAAGCCACTTTCTTTTTTTCGCAAAACTGCATCACGACCAATAAAGTTTGTTTTCTCAATTTTAACTGCAAATCCAAGACCTGCTTCCAGTACGTGATCCTCACATGTTATGTCATGTCCAAAATGACGATAGCCTTTTTCAATACGCAAGCTATCCATCATATGCATTCCACATAACTTCAAATTTAGATCTTTACCCGCTTCATATAATGTTTCAAAAGCATGCCCGGCCTGATCAGCGCTAACATAAACTTCCCAGCCAAGTTCTCCCACATAAGTTACACGGTGCACTCGAGCTAAACCCATACCAAGCTCAATTTCTTGAGATATGCCAAAGGGGTTTATGTCATTATCAAATGAATTAGGGCTAACTGCCTCAAGTAACTTTCGGCTATTAGGGCCCATTATTGCCAATACTCCTTCACCTGCAGTCATATCTGTGATCACAATGTTATAGTCTCCAGCATGGCGTTGTAACCAAACCTGATCAGCCAGCCGTGTTGCAGCAGGCGTCACCACTAAATAAGCAGTTTCGCTAACTCGCGTAATAGTTACATCCGCTTCAATCCCACCTGTATTATTGAGAAATTGTGAATAAACGATTTTACCTACAGGAACATCGTACTGCCCCCCCGCAACATAATTTAAGAATACTGTTGCGTCACGACCTTCAACTCGTATTTTTCCAAATGAAGACATATCATACATGCCTACGTTTTCACGTATTGCAAGATGTTCATGAGCAGAGTTTTCAAACCAGTTTTGTCGTTTCCATGAATATTCATAAGAAGCTTTTTGGCCTTTATTTGCAAACCAGTTAGCCCGCTCCCATCCCGCTAACTCACCCATAACAGCACCTTGATCTAATAACTGTTGGTGGAAAGGTGTGCGCCGGATACCACGCGCCGTTTTCTTTTGTAAAAACGGGAAATGGTCAGCATAAAGAAGTCCCAATGTTTCCTTAGACCGCTCATATAAATACTTTTTGTTACCTTGAAACGGTTGCATGCGTGAAATATCTACGTCACCTAAATCAAACGGTTTTGCGCCACTATCCATCCACTCTGCCAATGCCATACCAGCACCACCAGCAGACTGAATTCCTATTGAATTGAACCCCGCTGCTACCCAAAAATTTTCCATTTCAGGTGCAAGTCCCAAGTGGTATGCATCATCAGGAGTAAAGCTTTCAGGTCCATTAAAAAATGTATGGATTCCAGCGTTAGCAAGCTTTGGCATCCGCTCACATGCAGCTTCTAAAATAGGTTCAAAATGGTCAAAATCTTCTGGTAATTGATCAAATTCAAAATCTTTTGGTATACCAGCCATGCCCCATGGCTTTGAAATAGGTTCAAAAGCCCCTAGTAAAAATTTACCTGCATCTTCTTTATAGTAAGCGCATTCATCTGGCACACGAAGAACAGGCATCTGTGTAAGTCCTTCTATCGCTTCTGTTACGATATAAAAATGTTCACACGCATGAAGTGGTACATTAACTCCAGCCATACGGCCAACTTCATGCCCCCACATTCCACCACAATTTACGATCATGTCTGCTTTAATGTGACCTTGCTCATTCTTGGATTCCCAATTGACGCCTGTCACGCGCCTCCCACTTTTTGTAACGCCAGTCACACTTATATTTTCACAGATTAACGCCCCACCACTACGAGCACCTTTTGCAAGCGCTAGTGCAATATTTGCCGGATCACCCTGGCCATCTAGAGGCAGCCAAACGCCTGCTTTAACACCATCAATATTTAGATGTTCATATTTAGCTTTTACTTCGGCTGGTGAAATTTCTTCAACCTCAACACCAAAAGCACGCGCCATTGCTGCTTGTCTAAAAATTTCTTCTTTTCTCTCATTTGTTAATGCAACCGTGATTGAACCACACCGCTTAAACCCTGTAGAAACACCCGTCTCTTGCTCTAAATTTCCATATAGTTCTTGCGAATATTTAGCTAATCTTGTCATATTTGCAGTTGAACGTAACTGCGCAATCAAACCAGCAGCATGCCATGTGGTTCCAGAAGTTAATTGTTTGCGCTCCAACAAAACAACATCTTTCCAGCCTTTTTTAATTAAATGATAGGCAACTGAACACCCAATCACACCACCACCAATAATTACTACTCGCGCAACTGTAGGGATATTTGTCATATTTTTTCCTTTAATTAAACCAAACGCTCTTTACGCGTTTCACGTGGCGTTTTGCCATAATATGTTTTATAAATTTTACCAAAATTACTGCCAAATCCACATGCCGCAGCAATTTCTAAAATACTCATGTCTGTATTTACTAAAAAATTTTGAGCTCTAATTAATCTTAATTCTCTATAAAACCGGCCAGGGCTACGACCTAAGTGGCGTAAAAACTGGCGCTCTAAAGACCTTGTAGTCTGACCAAGAACTTTAGCTAACTCTGTTGTTTTTAGAGGTTCTTCAATATTAGATTGCATCATTTTAATTGCTTGGTCGATATGACTATCTTTACCAGCACTTAGCGCGTCCATTGCTCCTGGCTGACGTGTCTCAAAGGATCGCACTTTATCTAACAACAGAATACTAGATACAGTTAATAATTTTGCCTTCGACAAATAAGCAGCAACTATTTGTAACATAATGTCGTACGTTGAAACTAGTCCTGCACACGTAACAATCTTATCAGTGGAGACTGCAAGTGATGGCGCAATATCATATAGACCACTTCGCTCTTCTAATAATAATCGATTTTCCCAGTGTGTTGTATGGCCCAACCCATCATCTGAATTTGCAGATATATATATTGCCGCAGCTTCAGCTAGCAACACAACTTTAGCATCAGTATAGCGATACTTATGTACAGCTTTTTCAATCTCACGGGATGTAAAATTTAAGTCAGAATTTCCCAAAAAAACTGCAATATCTGCATCTGGTACTTTAGGCAAAGCCACGGCATTTAACCACGTGTCCGCACTTGATTTAACGATTCCCGCTTCCGGACTTACATATCGAAAATTAAACATTTTTTTATCAACTACCCGATTAGATAGCCTCAAAACATCCACAACTCCAGAAAGCTCAGTCATTACAAAGCCATCAGAAAGTATAATATCTACCTTCATATTTTTTTGATCTAGATCACTATTCATCCATATACCCCTAAAATCATACTTTGTAATTTTTTGTTCTTTTCTTAGTATGACATGGCCTTAAAATTTTGAATTAATTAATTAAGCATTATTCTTTAAAATATTATTTAATACAAAATATTATCAAACAGCTTATGAAATTTTAAAGATACCCAAAACGCCGCTTTAATTCAGCAATATGAGCCGGACCAACCTCACAACAACCACCAACAAGAGTTGCACCACTATCGATCCAAGCTTGGGCAAACTCAGCATATGTTTCAGGAGTTAAATCTGTGCGCGCTTCTAGCATATCTACAGTTGCACCAATCTTATTAAATTCAGCTGTAATTTTGGTAAAACCATTTGCATATGCTCCCACGGGTATACCAGACAACATAAGTTCTGGCACAGCAACCGAGACAGCTTCAGGGATAGAACAATTCACAAAAATGGCAGCTGGGCTATACTCTTCTATCAGTGGTAAAATATCTGATATTTTTTCACCAGATCGAAGTTTTTTCCCATCTGAATCATCTACTGATAATGCTAACCATACTGGCTTTCCAAAGCCATTTGTTCCCATTAATGCTCCACGAGCTTGATCAATTGATGACATCGTTTCCGCTAAAAATACATCAACATAGTTTGTTTGTATTTTACATATATTAGAATATACTTCTGCTGCCTGCGCAGCTGGTGGTGCTAAGTTAGGCTGATAAGAAAAACCTTGCGGTCCCAGTGAGCCTGCCACAATTCCAGTTCCATTAAATTCACGAGCATCTACTGCTATTTGGCAAGCAATTCGTTGAAGGTCTTCTAATTTACTGCCTAAGCCGTGTTTTTCTAATCGATCTGGCAAAGTTGAGTAGGTATTTGCAGTAGCTACATCTGCTCCAGCTGCAAAATAATCATCATGCACAGCCCGAACCATTTTTGGATTATCTAATAAGGCTTGGACGGACCATAATGAAGTAGCGTACCCAGTACGGGCAACTAATTCTTGCCCCATTCCACCATCCAATAAAGTTATGCTCATCCGCGTATTCTTTCATTTTTAGGATCCCACAATGGTTCATCCCTTTGAACAGTTGCATTGCATCGTTTGCCAAATATTTCAACTTCAAGTTTTGTGCCAGGAGATGATAAGTCAGCTCGCACCATTCCCATCGCAATAGATGCATCTACACGGTACCCCCAATCACCTGAAGTGGTTTCACCTACCACTTTATTATCATACCAAATAGTAGACATATAGGGTGCATCAGCATACTCTGTATCTACTATTAAGGTGACAAATCCTTTTTTTGAACCTTCCTTTTTTTCAGCTAGTAATGCTGCTTTTCCAGGGAAGTTTTGAGGCTTGTCAAAATTAATAAATCGTTCAATACCCCCTTCAAGTAATGTATAGTCAGTGGATAAATCACCTTTCCAAGTACGGTAACCTTTTTCCAGGCGCATTGAGTTTAATGCATACATTCCAAATGGCTTTGCACCAGCCTTAATTACTGCTGCAAATACAGCAGGCGTATCATCAAACTTTAAGTGGATTTCCCAACCCAATTCCCCTGCAAATGAGATACGAAATAGTTTTGCAGGCTTTCCTGAAACAATCGCATTTTGGTGAGTTAACCACCCTTTTGTTAGGTCAGCATCTTTTGTAATGCTGTCTAAAACTTCACGTGACTTTGGACCTGTTAGCAACAATGTTGAGTATTCTTTGGTCACGTCATTCAAAAACAATGAGCCATCTATGGGCAATGCTTTTTTCAAAAACTCAAAATCATGCCATTGAGCAACAGCAGCAGTTATTAATAAAAAATCATCATCTCCAAAACGTATAATCGTTACTTCTGTTACTATACGACCCCGACTATCTGCAAAATATCCAAGATTTATTCGCCCTACTTTTGGAAGAGATCCTGAAATTTGGCACCGCAACCAATCAGCGGCTCCGTTACCAACCAATGTGTATCGAGAAAAGCCTGGCATATCCAGAACGCCCACTGCGTCACGGCAGGCTTCAACTTCCTCTTTAATACGCCCAGCCCATGGTCCATTACGCATCCATGTTTGTGTCGCTTCTTCTGATGTATCATCACCAGTTTTTGCAAACCAATTTGCTCTCTCCCATCCGTTATATGCACCCATTTGAGCACCTTCAGCTAATAATACTTCATGATTTGGAGATAGTTTTTTATTCCTCCCAGCTGGCCATTCATGATGAGGGAAATGCATAGCATATTCATTGCCATATGTTTCTAGAGCTTTAGACAGACAATAATCGTGATCTGTGTAATCAGTATAGCGCCGTGGATCGAGCGCCCACATATCCAATTCAGTTTCACTATGCATAATCCATTCTGATAATACTTTTCCCGCTCCACCACCTTGGGCAATTCCAAAAGTAAAAGAATGTGCTTCAAATGCATTTTTCACACCTGGCATTGGGCCAACCATTGGGAGACCATCAGGAGCATATGGAATAGGACCATTGATGTTTCGTCCAATCCCTGCTGTGCCCAATAGTGGCAATCGTTTCATAGCATCTTCCATATACCATTCCAATCGATCTAGATCATCTGGATATAATTGAAAGGAAAAATCTTCTGGCATTGGATCCTGGGGAGTGACCCAATGTGCCTTACAATTGCTTTCATATGGACCAAGGTTCAATCCATTTTTTTCTTGTCGTAAGTAATAAGATGAATCGACATCCCGAAGAAGCGGAACCTTACGTCCATTTTCTTTACTCCATGCTTCTAATTCAGCTATTGGCTCAGTTAGGAAAAACTGGTGGGACATAACAACCATAGGAACTGTTCGACCACCAAAGGGTTTGAACATTTCGCCTACTCTTTGAGCATAATAACCAGCACAATTAGCAACATATTCACATCGTATTTCACCTTTTTCTGTTTTAACAATCCATTCATCACCATCACGTTCTATTCCATTAACAGAACAAAACCGTTCTATATGGCCACCTTCTTTACGAGCACCAGTTGCCAAAGCTTGAGTTAACTGAGCGGGATCAATATCACCATCCAAAGGATCCCAAAGACCGCCCGCAATATCATGCGTTTCAATAAAAGGATGAATTTCTTTTAGTTCTTCAGGAGTACAAATATCCATCGTTAAACCTTGATAACGGCCCATGCCAGCTACACGCTCAAATTCTTGCATACGTTCTTTTGAATGCCCCAAGCGGATTGATCCAGTAACATGGTAATTCATTGGGTATCCCACATCCTCACCAAGTGTCCGGTACATTTCAGCTGAATAACGCTGCATATTCATTACTGCCCACGAACCCGCAAAATTAGGAACATTTCCTGCAGCATGCCAGGTAGAACCTGCAGTTAATTCGTTTTTTTCCAAAAGCACACAATCTTTCCAACCTGCTTTTGCTAAATGATAAAGAGCTGAGGTACCTACCACCCCGCCACCAATAATGACAACTCGAGCAGTTGTTGGAAAATCTGACATATTACATTCCTTTTAATTCATTATTTATTATGTACGTTTTATTTTTTTTCAAATAAATATATTTAAATGATATTAATTTGATAAAGCCTACAATTTGCAAGTAATTTTTTAAATAATTTTCCATTGTAAAGTTATGGGTGATAAATTTACTCATAATATAATTTTTATTCCAAAATAATTTCATGGCTAAACTACAAAATAATAGCTGATATCTTATTTATCTTTTTACTAAATAAGTCCAGTTTTTGCGACATCAGTCACCACATAATCACCAGCTTTGAACAGCCAAAAGCAACAAGTATAATCCTCCTAAATACCTAATTATATTATACGCCATAGGGTATGTTAATAGCAGCACAGCTAGTCCAAGTGCAGCCATACCAACATGTACTAAAACTCCTGATGAGATTCCTATTGCAGCGGCTACACCCACTCGAGAGCCTCCAGATATACCACTTGCAAAGGTAAACATCATATCTGCGCATGATGTGAAATATAAAATTACTGCAGCTCACATAAACGATATGATTGTAATTCACTCAATTGCGGCGAGCGTTTCAAACATTATAATTTATCCAACTGTTTTATAAGTCTAAAATTTTATAGTAATCACCTTTGTTTGCGCCAAAATATTTATCTTTCATAAAATCTATACATATAATTTCACAAGAAAAAGATTCCCACAAGCCGTCGGACAACATCAAAGGTAGCTTTTGTAAATTTTGATATTAAATAGGTTTATTTAGATTGTTCATTCTAAACCACATTCTTAACTCAATTTCCAATCAGCTTGATTAATTGGATAAAAGGCCTCAACCGCTGCTGTTGCTATAACATGAGATGTACTGTTTGCAGGGTCATCTACATTTTGCCCACCTTTGACTGCAGTTACAGTCGCTATACCACGGGGTAAGGAAGCTGCCACAGCCACACAATCAACTTTCTCAGGCTCCACAACGCCAACTGTTACACGTACCTGCATTTTATTTGTATCCAGTTTCAGAGATTGAAAAATACTTAGTGTCGAATGGCGAAATGCATCCTCGACTGCACGTTTTGCTGCTTTAGTATAATCCATTCCATACAAGTCATTGCCTGTACCCATTTCAAGAATTAAGCGTTTCATGAAGCAGATTCCATATCAAAGGATACAATTACAGCGGCATTGGCAATCACAGTAAAACCTCCTTCTGGTTTCGGAATATTTAAGCCTCCAAAAATAGCTTTAAATGAACCTTGGCCATAGGGCAAAATATTACGAAGTTGATCTAAATCAACTTTTTCTGGATCCTGAACTGCGACTTCGACATCCACAATCATAGCAGATTTATCAAAGCCAAAAGCCGGAGCCATGCCAAGCGAGTTATGCCATAATGCATCCCTTAATGCGCTGACAGCAGCTTTTGTATAGTCTTTTCTTCGCAAGGATGTCCCCATACCAAATTCGACAGCGACACGTGTTTTTGCCATTTTATAAACCCTTTTAATTAAATAAATCACAAACTAAAAAAAATACTATGCAAGATTACCTTCTGCATCTTAACAATAATTTTTACTGAGTTACTCGAGAAAATACCCAACTATTTTCGTCCGACAAGTCAGGCCGAAATCCATATCCATAACTATTAAAGTCTTTTAAACTATCAGTAGATTTAACGCGATTCTGGACAATATAACGTGCCATAGCTCCACGTGCTTTTTTTGCAAAGAAGCCAATCATTTTCAAAGTTCCATCTCGCTCTTCTTTGAAACTTGGTGTTATAATTCTACTAGTCATTTTTTTGCCTGCTGCTTTAAAGTATTCATTAGACGCTAAGTTAACTATCACGCCGTCCGACACAAAGTCTAACTCCGAACCTATACGCTCATCCCAATAAGCGTATAGTGTTTTACCAGAATTTGTTACTAAATTGCGCCCCATCTCTAATCTGTAAGGTTGAATACGATCTAATGGACGTAATACACCATATAAACCTGATAAAATTCTCAAATGATCCTGAGCATAACTTAAATCATGGCTCGTAAAGCTTTGAGCATCCAAACCAGTATAAGTGTCTCCTGCAAATGCAAATGCTGCTTGTTTTGTTTTATACGTTTCAGGCTCGTCAGAAAATGACTGGAAGCGTTTACTATTTAAAGAAGCTAAATCTTCAGATATTTTCATCATATTTCGTAAGTCAGATACGGATAAATTTCGTGCAACTTTAGCCAAAGTGTTTGCATCTTTTTGAAATTTTGGGACACTTTCACCAATATCTAATACTGGTTCAAAATCTAGTTTTTTAGCCGGAGAAATTACAGCAAGCATATTTATTTTCCTATAAGACTATTTTAAATATAGCAGTCTTACACAAGACGCCAAGGTTAATCTTCTAACGCATTTAAAAACTCTTTTCCAAAACGCTCCGCTTTTTTTTCACCTAGCAGACGCTGAACTGCTATCATATCACGTGGCTTGCTTTCGGCAAATTTAGCAAGAAGACTGGCAGAACAAACTAATGGTTTATCGTGACCATATGGACCATGCATTAATTTTAATTGTACTGCCTGCAATCTATCAAATACAGTTCCAGAACTTCTCCCTGCTAAGCGGCGCCTGGAGGGGTGTTGTGCTGATACTTCACCATTTATAACTTCAAGAAAAGCATTTCCATAACGCTCTAACTTTACTGCACCAACTCCAGATAGTTTTGCAAAATCATCAATATTAGCAGGACGAGTCCGAGCCATTTCCATTAATACTGCATCAGCAAAAACAACATAAGCTGGAGCATTTAAGACTTCTGCTAAGCCACGCCGTTTCGCTTTTAATGCAGAAAATAATGCTTCATCTTCTTCTGCAACTAACGACCTTACTTTAACCCTGCGCTTTTCTTTTATAATTGTATCTTTACGAAGTTCAATTTTTTTCTCATCGCGCAAAATAGGTCTTGCAGCGTGTGTCATACGAAATGCTCCAAATCGTTCCATATCTGGCCTTATTAAATCATACCCCATCATTTGACGAAATACACCCTGCCACTCAGATTTAGAATAGTCTTTACCAACTGCAAAAGTTGGTAGTTTTTCATGGCTATTTTGACGAACTTTATCGGTAAAATGTCCACATAAAATATCAATTAAATGCCCAGCGCCAAACCGTTCTTCCGTTCGTAGAATTGCTGATAGTGCCATGCGCACATGCGTTGTTCCATCAAATAGCTGTGGTGGCGTATCACAGAGGTCACAATTATTACACGTTTCAATGTTATCACCAAAGTAGCGCAATAGGACACGCCTGCGACATTGGCGGGCTTCAGCAAGCCCAAGTAAGGCATTTAACCGGCCATGATCTGCATGCTTGCGCTCTAGTGGCGCTAAACCTTCATCAATCTGAGATCGACGCAACCGAATGTCATCTGCGCCATATAATGTCATCGTCTCCGCAGGTTCTCCATCACGTCCTGCGCGCCCAATTTCTTGATAATAACTTTCGATAGATTTTGGCAAATCTGCATGAATAACGTATCTAATGTCAGGCTTATCGATTCCCATGCCAAATGCTACTGTCGCCACAACAATTAATCCATCTTCGAGTTGAAAGCGGCGTTCAGCTATACGCCGATCTTCAGCATCCATACCTGCATGGTAATGAATAGCGGCGTGCCCTGCACTTCGTAATCCCTGCGCAAGCGTCTCACACTTTGCACGCGAGCCGCAGTAAATGATCCCAGACTGGCCTTTGCGACTTTCAGTAAAACTCAAAACCTGCTGCCGAGGTGAGTTTTTAACGGAAAATGCAAGATGAATATTAGGCCGGTCAAAGCCTTGAAGAAATATTTCAGGCTCACCATCTTCAAATAAACGTGATACAATTTCATCTTGCGTCTCAGGGTCAGCAGTTGCAGTAAAAGCTGCTAAAGGTACATTCAGTAATTTTCGCAAATCTCCAATGCGTAGATAATCTGGACGAAAATCATGACCCCACTGAGAGACACAATGGGCCTCATCAACAGCAATAAAACTAATTGGGAGATTGGAAAGCATCCGCTGGGTGCCTATATTTGCTAACCTTTCTGGCGCAATATAAAGTAGCTTTAATTGCCCTTCCTCTAAAGCATTAAATACAGTTTCAATTTCTTCATCAGTGTTCCCACTTGTTAATGCACCAGCATTAACACCTAAAGCTTGCAAGGCAGAAACTTGGTCCCGCATCAGTGCAATTAATGGAGAAACAACTAAGGTTATGCCATCAAGTGCTAATGCGGGCAATTGAAAGCAAAGTGATTTCCCACCACCTGTCGGCATAATAGCCAATACATCCTTGCCAGCAATTACAGCATCAACAATCTTGGACTGGCCATCGCGAAACCCATCGTGACCAAAGACTGATTTCAAAAGATCTGTAGACATTTGGGTCCTGTTTTTACCTATTGATTTACTCAATCACATATAGAATTTATATGAACAAGAGGCTTCGCGTACTTAAAACAAAAGATATTTATTCATTGCCAAAATTGTAACATTTTGTAATCAGAAATTGAAAATTTAAACAAATGTATTTTCAAGGATATGTACCCAAGTATCACCATATTTACGAACATCTAGAAGACTAAAACCTATTGGTGGAATCTGTTGGGCATTTTCTTCCCATACACACATAGCCCCATGTACAAGCCAGTCTCCCTCTCTGCATGCGGCTAAGGCTGCTTCTCCCATTTTTTTTCCGTAAGGTGGATCAAGAAATAATAAATCATATTGCCCTTTATTTGTTAGCCCTATTTTAATTGCATCACGGCGGTAAATTTCTGCTTTATCAACTACTTTTAAAATATTTATATTTTCTCGTATTAATGAACAAGATTTAATACCATCATCTATAAATAAAACATTAGAAGCACCCCGTGACAGAGCTTCAAGCCCTAAGGCACCAGTCCCAGCAAATAAATCTAAAACACGCGCATCAGATAATGGGTTTCCATATCCGCCGTTTATAAGCAGGTTGAAAATACTTTCACGAACACGGTCCGATGTAGGGCGCAAATGTGCTTCACTGTCACCCTTACCAACACTTGCCAAAGTAATTCCACGAAATTTACCACCAATAATCCGCATTACATCAAAGACTTTAGATCTATAGAGCAATCACCAATTGCAGTTTTATCTGGAGATTTTCCAGACTCTATGAGCCTTTTGCCAATCATATATGCTCGCGGTTCATTCATTGCATCAACTGCCAACAAAGTTTTGCCCACATAATACCAAAAAGATACGCCAGTTTCTGTAATGCGCGAAACCACGTTATCGAAACCAGTATTAAGTCCTGCAATTTGTAACTTTGTGTCAAACTGATCTGACCAAAACCAAGGTTTAGCTATATATTCATTAGTTCCACCCATTATATTTTCTGCAATCACCTCGGATTGATCAATTGCATTGGGAACGCTTTCTAACCGTATCCTCCCCCCTTTATATGGAAAAGATGCGCAATCACCCGCTGCCCAAATATTATTTACAGATGTACGCCCAAGCGCATCAGTTTTTATTCCATTTTCAATATCACAGCCAGCCAATTCAGCCAATTCAATAGATGGCGTTATCCCTACACCCACAATTACAAAATCGACGTCCAATGCTGATCCATCTGTTAATTGAGCTGACTTAACTTTTTCATTACCTTTGAGTTTGACAAGACCCACACCCTCACGAATATCAACACCATGTGATTTATGAAGTGACCTAAAGTAATCCGATGTTTCAGAGCTAGCTACACGTTGTAAAATTCGTTCAGCCATCTCAACTAATGTGACACGCAAGCCAAGCTTTGCAGCAACTGCAGCCGCCTCTAGTCCAATGTACCCACCACCAATTATTAGAACATGGCGCCCCTTTTTAAATTCAATCGCCATTTTATCAACATCACCTAAACCTCTTACAACATGAACTCCACCCAACTTACCACCTATTAAGTCAGGTAAATGTCTCGCATTAGAGCCTGTTGTAAAAACAAGTTCGTCGTAAATTATAGTTTCCTCATTTATAGTAATCTTTTTTGCAACAGGATCTACTTCAGTCACTATTTCTCCAAGGCGTAAATTAATATTGTGATCTGAATAAAAATTCATTGGCCTTAAATATAGGCGCTCCAAATCCATTTCACCCAATAGATATTTCTTTGATAACGGTGGCCGCTGATAAGGAGGAACTTTCTCTGCACCTATCATGGTAATATTTCCAGTAAACCCAGAATTTCTCAATTTCGCAACCAATGATGATCCTGCTTGGCCCGCACCGACAACGACTACATGTGTCATTAAAATATCCCTACTGGAGTTTATCTTTTGATATACATATATGTAATATAATTATCTTGAAAATGAAAAGGACGAATTATGAAAATTTCTGTGGGAGACACGTTACCCAATGCAACATTTCAAAGTATGGGTGCTAATGGCCCCGAAGCCCATGATTTAGATAGTCTTACGGCAGGCAAAAAGATTGTAATTTTTGGATTGCCTGGTGCATATACAAGCACATGTTCAACTGCACACATGCCTAGCTTTGTTCGCAACGCTGATGCAATTCGTGCTAAAGGTATCGACGGAATTTATTGTGTATCTGTTAATGATGTACATGTAATGAAATCTTGGGCTAAAGAAATGGGTGCCGATTCAGCACAAATTGTGATGCTAGCAGATAGTGACGGCTCTTACACAAAAAAAATTGGATTTGATTTTACAGTTTTAGCGGTTGGTTTTATTGGCCGCTCACAGCGATACTCTATGATTGTAGAGAACGGCATAGTAACTTCTCTCAATGAAGAAATAGAAAGAACTACTTGTGATATTTCAGGTGGCGAAAATATTATAGAACAGTTGTAGTGTCTGGGGAGGCGGTTGCGTCTCCCTAACTTTTTAATGCATCCATTTTACGCGCTAAATCTAAATCTAATTCAGTCAGTCCATTTTCACTATGAGTTGTTAAAATTACATTCACATTGCTATATACGTTTGACCATTCTGGATGATGATTCATTTTTTCAGCTACAATGGCAATTGATGACATCCAACCAAAAGCATAGATAAAAGATCTAAACTTGTATTCTTTAGTGATAGCATCGCGGCCGTCTAACAAACTCCAACCTGTCAGAAATAAGCTTGCCAATTCTACTTTACGTTGTTTTTCAGTTAATAATTTAGGCATTTAGTCCTCCAATTTCTGACGAAAGGGGCCATAGTCAGTTAATATTTCTATATCTTGGCCCACTGCTTTACGTTCAACATTCAAATATGTTTCAACAGCGTCCCTAAATCCTTCATTTGGAAACCAATGTAGTGAGTAAGTTGGTGCAGGTAAATAACCACGTGCCAATTTGTGCTCACCTTGAGCTCCTGCCTCTACTCGAGCTAAGTCATTTTTAATGGCATAATCAATAGCGCGATAATAACATAACTCAAAATGCAAACATGGATGATCCTCTACACAACCCCAATAGCGACCAAATAAAGTATCTCGTCCAATAAAATTTAAAGCGCCCGCAACCCAACGCCCATTGCGCTCACATAAAAATAACACAATGTCATCTCGAAGGGTTTCATGGGCACAATCAAAAAAACTGCGTGTGAGATATGGGGTTCCCCATTTGCGTTCACCAGTATCAATGTAAAAACTCCAGAACGCGTCCCAGTGTTCAGGCTGGATTTCATCACCAGTAAATTGATAAAATGTTCCACCAAAGTTTAAAGCTGTTTTGCGTTCTTTGCGGAGATTCTTACGTTTTCTTGAGGATAGCTGCAAAAGGAAATCATCAAAAGATTTATAATTATTATTTTCCCAATGAAACTGTTGGCCAATGCGGGGCAATAACCCGAGCTTTTTGCCTGTTTCAAATTCATCTTCATTACAAAAAGTAACATGCCCTGAGGACCACTTTTGTTGATTTACAACTATCTGTATACCTTCAACCAAAGATGATCGTCCAATATCTGTAAATCCTGGGCGGGTTAAAAAACGTCGCCCCGTAACAGGTGTAAAGGGTGCCGCTACCTGAAATTTAGGATAATAGCGCCCACCTGCATTTTCATAAGCTTGCGCCCAATTATGGTCAAAAACATATTCGCCTTGAGAATGCCCCTTTGCAAAACTAGGCATCACACCAATAATATCTCCACCTAAGCGGGCGATAAGATATTGTGGTAACCACCCAGTTCCATGGCCAACAGACTTACTATCTTCAAGGGCTTTTAAAAACCTATAAGTAGTGAACGGATCAATTGCCCTGTCATTAAGTTGTTCTGGGCATGCACAAGCATCCCAATCTGCCTGTCCTATATCATCAATGCTTCCAAGCACAGATAGCTCTACCTTAGAGCCATTAGTCATCTAATATCATTTGGCAAATAGCCTTCAAACGTTACAGAATCCACAATTTTTTTAGCCTGCTTACTTTGTTCCTCTGAACGAATAGTCCAACAAAATATTAAAGCTCCAGATTTTTTTAATTCTATAAGTTTTTCTGAATGCAAATCTGAATAGCTGTGGGAAACAAACGTTGCACCAACAATAGAATAATGTGGGACGGCTGCTAGTTCTTTGCGGCGTGCTTTAGGAACCTTTGGCCAATTTATTTCAGAGTAAGCATCCGTTACTAACCCTCGAGGGATTCCAGGTGCCAGAATTGCACATCTAGCGATCATGTTAGGGTTAAAAGACATAACGGCAACAGGACCTTTATATTTACGAAGGACTTCACATGCAGCGCCCTCAAGTGCAGTTATTTTATCACCAAGCGCGCCATCTTGATCTTTTAGTTCAACTAAGACAGGTACACGTCCAGCCACATATTCCATAAAAGTATCAAACCGTGGAATACATCGCTTACCTCCAATAAGTACAATATTCTCTAATTCATCAGCATCTAAATCAGCAATTAGTCCTGATGATTCAGTTAATCGATCTAACTCATAATCATGGAATACTACTGGTATGCCATCTCGTGAAAGTTGCAGGTCAATTTCTATAGCAAAGCCAGACGCAATAGCAGCTTCTAGTCCTTCCCATGAATTTTCTGGGTGGCCCTTTTTAATGTCATGTAAGGTGCGGTGAGCAATTGGCCCATCAATAAATGGATGAAGTAAATTCATTTAATTTTAAAAATGCCCTCAATCTCTACTGCAACACCTAGAGGTAAGCTAGATGACCCAACGGCAGCACGCGCGTGTTTGCCAACATTCCCAAAAACTTCTACCATTAAATCAGATGCACCATTTATTACTTTGGGGTGATCTGTAAAATCTGCAGTACAGTTTACGAAACCACCTAATTTAACCACTTGAATCACACGATCTAAATCTCCACCACAAGCTGCTTTTACTTGCGCAATTAAATTTATAGCACAACTCTTTGCAGCATCTTGTCCCTGTTCAACTGTAAAGTTTTGTCCTAATTTACCGTTGATGCGACCAGTTGAATCACCAGAAATTTGACCAGATACATATACCATATTATCAACGACAACGTATGGGACGTAGTTTGCTGCTGGAGCTGGAGCATCCGGCAAAGTTATACCTAATTCCAACAAACGCTTTTCGTAATTTAAAGACATGTACTTTCCTTTTTTTATATTATAAAATTCTAAATTGTTTTACAATTTTCACAATAGAAAATAGCGTTATTTTCAATAACTTTTAGTATTATATTAGCTTAATTAATACTAACTTTGTAGCGCTTACCCTTCTGAGCCTACATTCAATGTCTCAAATTGATGCTTATTTTCTACCATATAAAAATAATTTTTATTTTACCATATTCTGGACTTGCTTTCGTAAATATATTAAATAATCAGTAATAATTACTATGGAACAATTAATATGAATTTTAAACATATCAATATTGTGAAAATTTCACTCTTACTTTCTATAGGATTACTTTTTTCCGCATGCGCACAAAATACTCCAACAGAATTTAACGACCCCTTAGAACAAATTAATCGCAAGACACATGCCTTTAACAAAACATTAGATACTTGGATGTTACGACCTGCAGGTAAAGCGTATGGCATAGTTGTTAACGATTTTGCAGATGAAATAATTAATGACTTTACTGATAATTTATCAGAACCATCAAACGCAACAAACCATTTGCTACAAGGCAAAATTATAAAATCTTTGAAATCTACTGCAAGGTTTTTAGTGAACTCAACAATTGGACTTGGTGGTATTATTGACCCAGCATCAAGACTTGGATTGATAGCTGATGAGAGCGATTTTGGTGAAACACTTCATAATTGGGGCGTTGGAGAAGGTGCTTATATAGAATTACCTTTTTACGCAGCATCTACAGTGCGTGACACAACTGGCATTATGGTAGATTTTATGATGGATCCCATAAATTCTATTTTACCATCAAAATATAAACCCTATACTCAAGGTGCAAAACTCATTGAATTAGCGGGAGACCGCAATGAATACGGTGATATGATCGATAGTGTGTTATACCAAAATGAAGATAGTTATGCGTCTCAGCGCTTATATTATCTACAAAATCGAAGATTTAATTTAAACAATAACACAATATCAGACGAAGACCTGGGAAACCCATACGATGATAAATAATATATATATTTCGCGAAGATCGGCGATTTTTTCCTTGGCAGGCTCCACTGCACTTTTAGGAATGCCTGCATTTGCCTTAAGTAAAGCAGAAGCAGAAGAATTAATTAATCAATTATCAAATGATGTGCTCTCTGCCATTAATGCACAATCTTCACGCGATGAACTGTTTGAAAAATTTGAGAAAATTTTTGCGAACTATGCGGATGTTTTTCTTATTGCTAGAAAAGCATTAGGACCAACATGGCGCAGTGCTAATAAGACACAGCGTAGCGCATATGTTTCTGCATTTCGTGGATACATGGCACGATATTATGGCAAACAGTTTGAGGAATTTATAGGTGCAAAAATTATCATTGATAAATCACGCAAAACATCTGGTGGATACTTAGTAGATAGCAAAATTATATTTAAAGACGGCAGCAATTATTTAGCACAATGGCATGTGGTTGATGCTCGTGGTAAATTCTTAATGTATAATCTATTTCTTGAAGGCGTTAGCGTTCTGTCTGACGTTCGCATTCAAATCGGCTCTATGCTCGATAAAAGAGGTGGTTCCATTGATGAGCTTACAAGTTATTTACTGACAAAAGGCTAGTTTTTTGGTTATCTAATTTTTACTAAAGATATTTTTAAAAATCGATTTGATTTCACTTTTTGGTTTTTCTATTTTTCTAATTTCTTTTTTAATACTTTTAAAAATACTTTTAATTTGTGTTCCACCTAAAGCATTTATCGGCGCAAATAATTTAATCGATTCCGATGAATTCATAAACAACGGCTTTAATGGTAAACCCTTATGAACACGCAACATAGTTTCACGCCATATATCCGCAGGTAATCCTCCACCTGTTACACCAGATAATTTACGATTATCATCATAACCCATCCAAACTCCTGTTACATAATCAGCCGTAAAACCTATGAACCATGCATCCCTCGCACCTTGAGTTGTGCCAGTTTTGCCTGCAGCTTGACGACCCTCTAAATTTGCACGCCTACCCGTGCCAACCTTTATCACTTGGTTCATCATGAAGGTTAGTTGACTTGCAGCATTTTCATTAATTACACGAAAGCCTTCACTTGAATCATGTTCTAATAATGGAGTTTTTTCCCCTTGAATAGTAAGGGCTTTAAGTCCATATGGTTTTGCCACAATCCCTTGATTTAAAATACCAGCATATGCACCAGTCATTTCCAGCAGTGTGCTTTCGCTAGTCCCTAGTGCCATTGATGCAACAAGTGGAATATCAGTTGTTATGCCAAAATCTGTAGCAATAGCCTTTACTCGTGCACGCCCAACTTCCTCACTAAGCTTAATTGCCACAGTGTTTGTAGACTTTGCCAATGCATGTGTAAGCGAGACATTCCCCTCAAAAATACGGTTATAATTTTGAGGCTTATATTCACCACTTGGATCTGTAATTAAAATTGGCTCATCACGCAAAATATCATTAAATCGGTATCCATTTTCCAAGGCAGCCGCATAAACAAACGGTTTAAATGCCGATCCTGTTTGGCGTAGAGCTTGTGTTGCACGATTAAAAGAACCTGCCAGAGCAGTTTTGCGCCCACCAACCATAGCCCTCACAGCACCATCTTTTGACATAACTAAAATAGCTGCCTGAACGTTTGATCCCACTTTCAGTTTTTGAAATATAATTTCTAAAGCTTCTTCAGCATCTTTTTGAATGCGCTTATCAAAAGTAGTTTTTATGATGACATCGGCATTGGCGTCTTTAATGATAAATTCAGGAGCTGCGCCTAATACCCAATCAGCAAAATACCCACCCGCTTTATCTGCAGCAATTTGCGATAGTTCTGCAGGATTGTTTTTCGCTTGTCTTGCTTGAGCTTGCGTTAAATAGCCCTGACTTTCCATCAGGCTGATAATTAAATTTCCACGCGATTGTGCACGATCTAAATTACGAATTGGATTTGCTGCAGAAGGTGCTTTCAGTAAACCAGCCAACATTGCTGCTTCTGCTGGGTTAACATTGCGCGCAGATTTTCCAAAGTACCGCTGGCTTGCAGCCTCGAAACCATAAGCCCCAGAGCCTAAAAATGCACGATTTAAGTAAATCGTTAATATTTCATTTTTTGTATATTTAATTTCCATAGCCATCGACATTGGAACTTCTTTGATCTTGCGCTCTAATCCACCAAGGCCCTCAAAGTAAATTCTTTTTGCAAGCTGTTGTGTTATGGTTGAACCTCCATTGCCCTTCCAAGCCTTACGGCCCTCACGCAGATTTATACGAATAGCACCAATTATGCCACGTGGGCTAATACCCCAATGCCGATAAAATCGTTTATCTTCTGTTGCAATAATAGCATTTTTTAAATGTGGTGAGACAGTTGTAGAAGTAACTCTCCCCCCAAATTGATCACCACGCCAAGCAAAGACTTCACCCCTTGAATCAAGCATTGTTACCGATCCCTTGAGTCGATCATCCATTAATACATTGGCATCAGGGAGCCTTCCAAAATAATAAAGAGTCGACGCACTCAAAACAAAAATAAAAACAATAATAAATCTTAAGGTAAACCACCAAAATGCTTTTAGAATTAATCTAATAATATATCTAAAAAAATAAGTTATAAAGTTGCCTAATGTTTCTTTTTTTTGGTTAGATTTTTTTAACCCAATCTTACTTTTTTGCTGCTTTTTAGCCACAATCAAGCTTTCGTTCTTTTTCTTAGAAAAGTTACGTTTAGGCGCAATTAACTTAGTTCGGTGTTCAGGGCTCTTAGCCATATTTTATCAGACTTTTGAGGTACATCACATATAAGATACAGATGTTATTCAAATTTGTAGAGCTTTAGTTGATGTTCAAATAACTAAACTTATGATCAAAAAATAAGCATATATATATCACTGCCTAAATGTTATACATATTTGTATATTTTCAGATTTTACCTATCCCTATTTTATTGAACATTCCCTATTCTTTGTTTCCTTTACTTTTAGCGCAAACCTAATGTTTGCGTAAAGTGAGGGAAACTTGAAACTTATTATTGCAACAATTAAGCCCTTCAAGCTCGATGAGGTGCGGCAGGCGCTAACTGAATCTGGTGTGAACGGTATGATGGTAACAGAAATTAAAGGCTATGGATCTCAGTCTGGCCATACAGAAATTTATCGTGGCGCAGAATATGCCGTAAACTTTGTACCAAAAATTCGCTTAGATATCGTCGTATCAGATAATGAAGTTGATCAGGTTATTTCAACAATAGAATCAACTGCAAAAACTGGAAAAATTGGTGACGGAAAAATCTTCGTCTTAGATGTTGAGCAAGCTGTTCGCGTTCGAACTGGCGAGACAGGCGACAGCGCTGTTTAAATAGACAAATAAAGGAAAATCTAATGAAACTTAAAACTATAATTTTTGCGGCCGTTGCATCGCTGATTGCCTCGGCTACACACGCACAAGAAATTGCAGTAGCTGTTCCTACAGATACTGTTTTTATTCTTAACTCTCTTCTCTTTTTAATGGCTGGCTTTTTAGTATTTTGGATGGCTGCAGGTTTTTCTATGCTAGAAGCTGGCTTAGTACGCTCTAAGAATGTGACCATGCAATTAACTAAAAACATGGGTCTATTTGGTTTTGCTTGTATTGCTTATTATTTAGTTGGCTACAATTTGATGTATCCATTAGGCACATGGGCATCCGAGGGTATCATATCAGGTGTCTGGGGGGTTGCAGTTCTAGAAGCAGTTGGCATCGATGCGGCAGGCGCAGATGATTATTCTTACGCATCGACTGGCTCTGATTTCTTTTTCCAATTAATGTTCTGCGCAGCGACGGCTTCAATTGTATCAGGCGCATTGGCTGAGCGTATCAAATTATGGCCGTTCTTAATCTTCACAGTCATTTTAACAGGCTTAATTTACCCATTACAGGCGTCTTGGAAATGGGGTGGCGGCTTTCTAGACGCTATGGGTTTCTTGGATTTTGCTGGTTCAACAGTTGTTCACTCTGTAGGTGGCTGGGCCGCACTAGCTGGAGCATTAATTTTAGGCCCACGCATTGGTAAATATACAAAAGAAGGCCGTACAGTTCCATTTATGCCATCAAATTTGCCTCTAGCAACACTCGGTACATTTATTCTTTGGTTGGGCTGGTTTGGTTTTAATGGTGGATCACAATTAGCAATGGGTTCATTGGGCGATGTTGCTGATATCTCCAGAATTTTTGCAAATACAAATGCAGCTGCTGCTTCAGGCTCAATAGCAGCATTAATCCTGACACAAATTTTGTACAAAAAACCAGACCTTACAATGATCTTAAATGGCGCATTGGCTGGTCTAGTAGCAATAACGGCTGAACCCTTAACACCAACTCTAGGTTCTGCATCTATTATTGGTGCAATTGGTGGTGTAATCATAGTGTTTGGCGTACCTTTCTTAGACAAATTAAAGATTGACGATGTTGTTGGTGCAATTCCAGTTCATCTGTTTGCAGGCATCTGGGGTACAATTGCAGTCGTATTTACAAATGGAGATGCATCTCTGACAACGCAGTTATATTCTATAATTGTTATTGGTCTATTTACCTTCATCGCTTCTGCTATTGTTTGGTATGTCCTAAAAGTAACATCAGGTATCCGTGTCAGTGAAGAAGCTGAAATCACAGGCTTGGACATATCTGAATTAGGTATGCCAGCATATGATATTATTAAATAATCTCATCTTGATTAATAATCTAGTAACTTGGCCAGCCCTTTGGGGCTGGTTTTTTTATTTGCATTTATATCTAATTTTTAGTTCATATAGGGCAAGGAGATTTTATAATGCTCAACCTAAATAGCGAAAAAA
>ENA-OSJC01000076-OSJC01000076.1-marine-metagenome-genome-assembly--contig:-NODE-76-length-92855-cov-8.511662_pt1 | contig 92855 bp, 101 predicted proteins | sample MGYA00237885_ERZ534234 | MGnify/ENA primary metagenome ERZ534234 (study PRJEB26413, sample SAMN06343907) | marine metagenome | isolation source: coastal waters | place: Atlantic Ocean: West Antarctic...
TCCCTCCAGGTGCTTGCATCCCTCCAGGTGCTTGCATCCCTCCAGGTGCTTGCATCCCTCCAGGTGCTTGCATCCCTCCAGGTGCTTGCATCCCTGGGCCCGACGGGACATTTCCAAATTGAGTATCTAGAAGAGCCCCTGATGTAGATGATGGGTCAAATGGTTTAAAATCAGAACCGGCTAAATCACCAGGTGTCCGCGGTTGTTCAATATTCTGCATTATTTGTGGTGTAAGGGTGCCAAGGCTTTTCTTTGTTAAATACTCCTGTTGCATTGATACCGGTATTTTTTCCCCTGGATTTTCTGTAGCGGGTGCGAATAAATCAATTCCTCCGTCAAAAGCATTTACAAAACCTTGTCCAAATGCACCATTTTGATTTTTTTCAAATGGCGATCCAAATGGTGATGGATCACCCGTTTGGTGGTGTTTCACACCTCCCGGTTGATGTGGTGTTGGATGCGTTGGTGGTGTTGGATGCGTTGGAGGCGTAGCACTCGGTTGCGGCGGCGTTGGCGGTGTAGCTCTCGGTTGAGGTGGCGTTGGCGGTGTAGCTCTCGGTTGAGGTGGCGTTGACGGCGGCATCGGCGGCATCGGTGGATTTGGCGGCGTTGGTGGTGTAGCTCTCGGTTGCGGCGGCGTTGGCGGAGTAGCTCTCGGTTGCGGCGGCGTTGGCGGAGTAGCTCTCGGTTGCGGTGGCGTTGGCGGAGTAGCTCTCGGTTGCGGTGGCGTTGGCGGAGTAGCTCTCGGTTGAGGAGGCGTCGCTCTCGGTTGTGTTGGGGGCGGAGGTTCAGCCATATCCATTATATCACGTATATCATCCTCTAATATTTCACCTGAATCTATTAATTCAGCGACCATTTCCTCTGTCATCTCACCTGTTGCGACTAATTCATCTATCAATTCAGGTGTTATTTCACCCTCGGGGGGCATTCCAACAGAAGAATTATTTGAATCAAAACCTTCAAATAAATTTGTATTCCTCGAAATAATTAGTACCAAAACAATCACGATTAAAAGCATACATAAATCTTCTTTTTTCATTTATAATTTATACATATATAATTTTTTTATGAAAAAATGTAAAAAAATAATTAAATAATTAAATATAAAAGTTTTAACTAAAGGACACAATCTTCTAATTTCCAATATTCAACAGTATTGGGCAATGTCCTTTGAATAATAATTGGAATTTTCTTTTGCTTTAGTTCTTCCAATGCAATTTCATGCACATTATTGTAATTTTCGGGATTTTTTAAATACGAAATGCCACCATTCGCTAATTGTTGAGCTCTTTCAGAAATTATTTTGGTTTTTTCATATTTATTCAGTCGTGGATTTGTGATATAGTTAACCTTATTTTTTTCATAATCCCGATAGAATGTTTCAAAATCTAAATTATTTTTTTGAGTGGTTGGGGGCGTATATTCTTCGTCTGATGAATTATCTTCTTCCATTGTTAATTGTTTAATAATAATATTATAATAATTTTTCAAATTTTAAATAACTTTAATTTGTCCAATTTTGTTTGCAATGAGTGCAAATATATGAATATTTCATATTTTTTTGATCATATTTAATATATATTATTTCAGATGGGAGTTTTTTTGTATTTGAATCACACTCTTTATTAGGACATTTAATATTTTGATTCCCTTTGATTTTTGGGAGTGTTATATCATATTGAAGATATTGATTTTGATTAATAATTTCACTTAATTCTATTTCGTACTCATTATTATAAATACATGTTTTATCTTCTGCTTTTTCTTTATATCCGCAAGCTTTGCATCCCAAATATAATTCGGGTGGCTCAATTGATGTATTTGTATAATAATCTAACTTCATATCACATTGTTCACAGAATTTAATATCCATTCTAATTACTATTAATATTTAATATTTAATTTATAAATATATTTATCAAATTTACGGCGATTTTTTCTTTAAAAAATCATTATATATTGAGTGTAAATGTTTGTAATCTAAAATCGTATTTATTCGGTAAAACCCCACAATTACATTCTTTGTTTTTTCATCCTTATGTTCTTCTAAAAATCGAAGGATACCCCCCTTATATTTCTTAAATTCGTTTTCCATATCTTCTGCAAATATTTTAAAATGATAGGGTGTATCTATCATATTTTTTAATAGTAATGTATTGATGCTTTCATATTTAATCACATCATTATACAAATAATTTTGTTTTGTTTTATTATTTTCTTGTCCGGGTTCATGGTGCAATGGATTATCATCTAATAAAGATTGTAATGTTATCAGGACAGTTGTAATATCCATTATAGTTGTCCACTTTGGACCACTCCACGTTCCTAATATCGACAAACATACTTTACCAAACCCAGCAGTACCGCTCGCAGTATAAATATTCGGGTGAATCCTAATTTTATTCCTAGATACATAGGTAACGTCGGGGGGAGAAAAAGGATAATTTTTCGGGAATACAATATTGAAAAATAAAAATCCACCTTCGTATAAGGAACCTTTTGGACCAACTACCATTGCACTTGCTTGTAAAATATTTTCTTCATTAAACTCAATATAAATTCCAAGAGATTTTAAATTTTGCGAATTTATTTCTTTCATATCTTTATTAAGAATACGTTTAATAGCGTTTTTCTCCATAATTATTATTAAATAATATATATATTTCTTAAATAACAACCTTAAATTTGAAAATAATATATATAAAAATTAAAATATATAAGAATTATTATGGTTTGTCAAAAATTAATTTCCTTTCTCAATAAATATCCAAAGAAGGATAATGGTAAACACACACATATAATATATGCACCTAGCCCAGGTAGATCATATACTATACCAAGAGATAATCAAGATGAATTTTATGAGTTATTACATAATTCATTATTTGAAAAAGGAGATAAAATATCGATAGTCGAAAAAATACAAGATAAATGTCGTCTTGTAATTGATCTCGATTTTAAATATAAAGAAAAACTTAATGTAAGACAGTATAACGAAGAAATATTAAATTCTATTATTAAAAACTTCTTTTCTAATATAGAAACACTCTACGAACTATCTGAAGAACAAAAAATATGTTGGATCATGGAAAAAGAACATATTTGTGATGCCCCTCAACAGGGATATGAATCAAAAGATGGTATTCACTTTCTATTCCCTTATATTGTAGCCGAGAAAAAAACTTATCGCAAGCTACGAGAATTAATTATTGAATCTGATTTCCATGGAATATTCACTGAAAATAATAAAATACCACCTTCAAATGTAATGGATGAGATTGTAGATGATGCAATTTATAAAGGCGGAAATTGGTTCATTTATGGTTCTGGAAAACCTAAAGAAGATCTTAAATACAAACTTACTTACATTAAAAAAATGTCAAGTGATACACTCATTAATCTACCAATTGATATGTATATTGAAGAACCTTTGGAAATAATAAAATCAAATAGTGTTGCAAATCATGATGAAATTAATGTAGTCTATACAGAAACACTTCAAAATAAACTTAAAACTAAAAAACTAAAAAATAGTAGTTCAATGGAAAGTGTTGAATCGATTGAGATTCATCCTGCCGTTTTATCAGCAACACAAAGGCATGACCTTGATATTGCTAAAAAATTAACGATGATTTTATCTGTCGAACGGGCCAGCAGTTATACTGATTGGCTTGATATTGGATATTGTTTACATGGTATTTCAAATGATCTACTACCAACATGGATCGTATTTAGTAAGAAATGGAGCATGTATAATGATTCAACAGAATGTAATAAACAATGGGACTGGTTTCAAAGAAATAATAATAAACAAATAACAATAGCATCATTACATTACTGGGCAAAACAAGACAATCTTCAAGAATATGATAATATTCTAAAAGATTCTTTAAAAAGATTGGTTGAAATTAGTATTAAGGGGGATAAAAGTACCGGACCCCATTCGGATGTAGCAAATGTAATTTATCATTATTTCAAAGATTGTTTTGTATGTGCGAATATACGGGAGAATGTATGGTATTACTTTAATGAATATATCGGTGGGCGCTGGGAAATGACGGAACAAGGACATAAATTAAGATCAAGACTTTCAAATGAAATAGTGAATGTATATCTTTATTACCAAACAAAATATCAACATCTCGCAAGTCAAGAAGAAGAAGATTCGGAGTTTCAGAATATTTATAATAATCGTGTTGCAAATTGTAGTAAAGTTATTATTAAATTGAAAGACTCTGGATATAAGGATAAAATTATGAAGGAATGTAAAGAATATTTCTATGATAATAAATTTACAGATAAACTAGATGATCAAAAACATCTACTTGGATTTGAAAATGGTATCTATGATTTAAATAAAAGTATTTTTAGAGGCGGTCTCCCATCTGATTATGTAAGTCTATCAACACAGATTTCTCTCCCAGTCCCCAAATCAATGGTGCCAATTGATATTGATGATATACTTGAGGTTGTAAAGGAGATAGACCATTACGAAGAAATTAATAACGGGCTACATGATTTTCTAGAAAAAGTCTTTCCAAATAAATCTGTAAGAGAATACACAATGCGTTTCCTTTCCAGTTGTTTATCTGGTGAAGTGAGAGAGGAAAAATTCTACTTCTGGACAGGTTGTGGTGGTAATGGGAAATCAAAGCTTGTAGATATGATTGAGTTCGCATTAGGTGATTATAGTCGTTCAATGGATGTGGGTTATCTAACAACTAAAAAGGGTAGTAGTAGCAGCGCATCTCCTGAACTTGAAAGTATTAAACATGCCAGATTTGTATGGATGTCAGAACCAGAAAAAACAGATACAATTTATGTGGGTAAATTGAAGCTCATGTCTGGTGGAGATAAAATGACAACTCGTGGATTATACAAGGAAACAACACAGTTTAAGCCTCAATTTAAAATTATTCTCATGTGTAATGAACTTCCAAAACTAGGTGGTAATGATGGTGGTATTTGGAGGCGCATCGAAGTTGTAGAATATATTTCGAAATTTATGGATGATCCTAGACCATCTCCTGCCAATCCTCATCAATATAAAGCGGATGAACAGTTATCAAAGAAACTCGAACAATGGAATGTACTATTCATGGTAAAACTATTGGAAAAATATTGTAGGTATAATAAAGAAGGAACTCTTCCTCCAAAGGAAGTGAAAGATCAAACCAAAGCTTACCGAACATCAAATGATATTATTGCAAATTGGATGGATGTTGACCTAGATGAGTGCGAAGAATTTTGTGGATTTGATGAACTTTATGACGCTTGGGAAAGATGGTGTGATGAAGAAGGATACCATTCAAAACAGCGACCTGAAAGAAATGAAGTAAAAGAATCAATTATAAAGCAACAGGAGAAAACCAATTATGGTTGTGTATTTGGGATGAAAGTTTCTGATGGAGCACCAAATGGTACAAAAAGGAAACCACGTTTTAATTTCAAGCCGATGGACGATTAAACATTATTTATAATTTTCAAGTAATAATGATTTAAAAATAAATTACATATTTTTTATAGAGTATAATATGAGTTTTTTGCGGGATAAATATGATGGACGGACACGTGTAAATACATTTAATGAAAGTAAGAAGAGGAGGAAAACACATGTTCAATTTGTAAGTAAATCAATGTGTGGAATGGACAAGCTATATCAACTTCAAAATGAATTTTTTAAAGATGGTATGAAATACGAAGAATATGAAAATTATATTCAGAAAAAAATTAATAATGATATGTTTTATTATCGTAATTTAAGTGAAAAGGCGGTTGATGAACTTAAAGAAAGATACAAATCTCTTCGTAAAATAAAGAAAGATAAACTGAATCAAACACTTGCAAATAGATCCTTCAAAAATGATAAAAAAAAGCTTTTCAAGGATAAAAAACGTAATATGATAAATATTCAAAAAACCAATGCGATCGAAAAGCTTTTTAAAGAAATCAATAATACAACTGGTATCGGCTTAACAAAAAGTACTGGATTTCTTTCATCCGATCCTGATAATTGGGAGAAAACAAAGAAGCTGCTATTTATTGGTGGGAGATATTTTGAAAGTTCTGATAAAAATTGGGTCGATGTATATAGGTGCATTATTTCAAGTACAAGTGCACATTTATTCAACTTACATTCTACATCATCCCTTAATGATTATGTTATGGATTCTTAAAATATTCTTCTGTTTTTTGGTAACTGTATGCGATTTTTTCAACAATATTTTTTTTTTCCAAATTCATTTGAAAACTATAATTGCGAAATTGTAAAAGTAAACAATCCTTCTTTTTCTTATGAATATCATCGTATGGAGATACTGGAGCCATTGTTATCCTTAAGAAAAAATCTAAAATATTTTCTATTTTTTCATTTTTATGAATTGATTTAATATGAATACCAAAATAGTTTTTTGATTTGATTTTTTTATTATATTCGATTGGATAATTTCCACAAACACCGCCATCGACATAATAATCGCCGTTATATAGTATCGGTTTGAATATGAACGGTATGCATGATGTCATTTTAATTGCTGTTAAAACCGGTATATCGGGGGTTGTTATATGATTAATATATTCTATTTTATATTTCGATAAATTGGTTGTTTTTAACACATAATTAATATTTGTATAATCATATAATTCTTTCATGGTTATTTCAGCTGATAAATTTTTCTTTTTTAAAAGTATCCCGAATAAATCTTCAAAAAAATTATTTTGATAAACACCATAATCAATAAGAAGTCCATTAATATCAAATAAATCATAATCAATTAATTTATCTGTTTTATATTCCAAAGCTAATTTAGTTAAAATATCTAAAGAATACCCCAAAAGCAATGGTAATATAAAAAATGCAGAACCGGAAACACAAACTATATTCTTAATATTTTTAAAATCTTTTTCAACAATATCATTTTCAATAAGATATTTAAATGAACCAAATAATGCAAATGAATTTATCCCTCCCCCCGATAAAAATAATGTATCTATCTTTTTCATAATAATAATCTCAATTTTTTTTTATAGAAATATTATTATGAGTTCTTTAAATATAAATTCACTTTATGAAACAATGTATGAAAAAAATATCAAACGATACCAAAAGTTTGATGATATACTAAAAAAATTACACAATCGTATTGTCTATAATGCGAAAAACGAAAAAACTTTCTGTTTTTTTCAAATACCCGAGTTTATTATAGGCGTACCATTGTATAACATCAACGATTTAAAAGAATATCTTATCAAGGCCCTACAAAAAGATGGTTTTGAGTTTATGTATATCGATCCAAATTGGCTTTTTGTAACATGGGAACTAAATAAATCAAAAAAAGCATCTACAAAACCAAAAAAGAAAAAAAACAACGGAGATTATAAACTGATTGATGAATATAAACCAAGTGGAAATTTATATAATGAATATGATATGACAGCAATGAGACAAAAAATGAATGAATTAATATAAGTATTAATATATAAGTATTAATATATAAGTATTAAACCCTTGTATACCATCCAGGTATATTATTTCTAAATCCTCTTTTTTTTGTATGGCGGGTTTTAAAACAACATCTATCTATCTTTTTATATTGCCATATAAAATTACACCCTCTTGTTTTCTTACATAATTTAGTGCAAGCATCATGATCATTTGATTTTTTGCGAAGATTATTTCGGCATTTTAAATGATGCCCGGTTTCATCTAATGGAAATTTATTATAATATAAAGCTCCGGATGGTTTTGCATTCCATCTTAATGAACGTTTAATTTTTTTTCTATTTTTCAATTGAGCATTTATTTTTTTGAAACGGTTTCTAATACGAGTTTCTCTTGCAATTTTAATACCCAATTGTTTAATTTTATCATTTTTAGTTTCAATAATTTCTTCTTTTTCTTTGATTTTGATATCACATATTGTTTTTTCTTTGTCGCTTGCATTTATAATATGTTCTTCACACTGGTTATTATTTATTAATGTATCATAATTTTCTTTCAAATCGCGGTATTTTTTATTAATGTATTTTTTTGGAAGTATTTCATGTCTATAACCGTAATTTTGGATATCTATTTCTTTATTTTCATTAATTCTTTTTTTAATTTCTTCTTTATCCCCAGGATATTCTCTGATTTTAGTTTCATCGTATTTTTCAGAAAATGTTTGAAGTAAATTTAATATTTCATCATTCCAAATACCTGTATTTTTAACTAAACTTAGATTATTTTCATTATTTTGACTTGCAATATATTCTGTTTTTAATATCGTTTTTTTCAATGAAGAATCAATTTCTTCGGACGGTATTTCAAGTACAGATCTTATTTTTTGTTCTGTGCCGTCGATAATTTCGCTTAATTTTGAAGAATGACTAACAAGTGTTTGAATATTATTTGAATTTCCTTCAATTGTCTTTTTGTTAGCGATTACTAACAAAATTAATATTAATAAAAGAATATAGTAATTCATATATATTATAAAAATAAATTAAATTAATATGATTTTCTCCCAAGTTTGTAAATATAGTCTGTAAATATTAAGAAAAATACACCTAATAATCCAAATAAAAGTACATCATTAAAATCATCATTGACATTTGCAAAACCTTCGTTGATTTGTGATAATTCCATTTGTCCCGTCATAATATTCTGTTTGTTTGAATTGGATAATTCTTTGAATCTCAAATATTCTTGATAATCATTATTGGATAATTGAATATTCATTAATGAAGTATTATTGTTATTATTCGCATTGTTGTTATTATTCGTATTGTTGTTATTATTCGTATTGTTGTTAGTATTGTTATTATTGTTATTATTCGTATTGTTGTTATTATTGTTATTATTGTTATTATTCGTATTGTTGTTATTATTCGTATTGTTGTTATTATTGTTATTATTGTTATTATTCGTATTATTGTTATTATTGTTATTATTTGGGGTTCGTTTAGGATTATTATCCTTGTTTACACGTTGAGTCGGAGGTACGTTTTTCAGATTATTATCATTATTATCATTATTATCATTATTATTTAATTTTTTTCCATCAAGTTGATAATCGTTTATAGGGAAGTATGAACCATAATCTTTTTTTTCCTGTGGCCCAGACCCTTGTAAATCGAAAAATGTATTTGCATCGGAAAAGGGGGTGATATTTGAGTTTGAATTAAATTGTTCATCGAGTATATTATTTTCATTTGATTGTTGTTTATGATAAATATGTTTTTTCTTTTCCTTTTCGATATCTTTTTCTAGCTCGGGTAAAAACCGTACGTTATTTAAACTACGATTCTTTCTATCTTTCTTCTTTTTACTAATATCAGATGTACCATATACATCTTCTAATAATGCTCCGTGTGAAATCATCATAATAGAATATTAATATATAAATATATTTTTTTTTTAACAATAATATATATATATATATGATTGAAAATACAATTGAAAGATTAAATCAAAATAAATTTTTTATAGGGATGATGACGATATTTGTTACGATAGGAGGTAGATTTATTATTACAGAATTATCTGAAAATCAAAAAAAATTAATACACCATCCGATTATTAAAAAAATATTTATTTTTTGTGCATTTTTCATGGCTACAAGAGATATAAAATGCGCGATTGTACTTACTATTATGTTTATTTTGATTATAACAGAATTGTTTAATGATGATGTTTTTTTCTTAAACAATCAAAAACATAAAAATGAAAAGTATGAAACGATTACAAATGATAAAAAAATAGATCAAATTATTGAAGAATTAAATCAAATGAAACAAGTGATTTAGATATTAAGTGTTACCCCTCCACTACCACTACTTTTTCTATCTGTGTCGCCACTTAAAATAGAAATTGAATCTAAATCAGGGATATTATTTGATTGAAAATTTAATTCATTCATAATATCATCCATGCCAGCTGGACCATTCATATCTTTTCTAGATGCTTGTGGTTTTGGTACATTTCTCTTTACCTGTTGTGGCATTGCTTGATTTTGCTGTCCAATAGATCCAACGGCTGCCTTTGCAAATTCTTTCATAAGATCAGGATTTTGTTTCATGATGTCGTCCATACCGGGGATAGATGATTTAAACAATGTATTTGTTAAATGAAACATAAATGCACTCCCACCCAACATCATAAGCAATTTAATTTCTGGTGCCACTTCAGATTTGCCACCATATTTTTCAGCAAGTTCTTCAAAAACTTCATCATAGTCATTAATATTTTCATTGATTGATTCCGACCATCCATCAAGTTTAATATCAAAAGGATCAAACTTTCCATTTAGAAATTCAAGTCCGGTAATTGCCGCCATCATTATTTTTCTTTGGAACTTAACAGAGTTTTCTACTTCCCGTTGTTTTTTAAGTTTAAAATATTCATTGCGCATGTCTTCCAATTGAGAATTCATATTGTAATTCATTGTAGTTCTTATCCCTTGTCCTTCAAGTTTTTTGAACTTATAAATAAGATCTATTTTTTCGTTTTTAATATCTTGTGAATTCATTACATGAATAGGACGAAACTCACTACTTTCGCCACCTTTAATGTTATTAATCATTGGATCATTTTCAGGTAATGGTGCACGAATCTGTTTAACGTCCGACTGATGACCCATTGTTTTTACTTCTTTAATTTCTTCTTTAATATTTCCATCTGTATTTGCCTCTATTTTATTAAAAAAATCATAATCTTCATTCACAGTAACATTTTTCCCGCTTTTTACAGATTCGTCTCCTCCGCTTGAGTATCCGCTAGAATAACCAGAACCCATATTATCAGAAACACTTAAATCGGCTTTCGAATTATTTGGATTCGCCAATAATTCAACACCAAGCATCGTTCCTTCTTCTTGTTTAAGATTAATACCTGAATCTGAAACATTTGTTTCTAAATTTAGCATTTTATTATCCGGATCAAGGTCAACAATTAAATTACTCGCCATTTAAAATAACAAAAATTATATTATTATCATATTTACGCACACCTTTTAAATACTATAAATAAATACTAATTTATTCTTAAACCCTTTCAATAAATCTTATCACCGGCCCATCTAGACTATTTAATGGGACAGAAAAATAACCACAAAACGTGGTATAATTATGATCATCTTCACAATCCTCTTCATCTTCATCTTCATCTTCACCTTCATCTTTTGCTTTTGCTTTTGCTTTTGCTTTTTCCTCTCTTTTACATTTTTTTCGATAATTTTTATCAGCCTCTTCCGGATTTAGAATCGCATTACCCGATGCATCTTCATTTGTTGCTTCATTTGTACCAGGTTTATGGCTCCATGATCCATCACAATCCTGTCTATAAAAATGATAATCTTTATCGTGGTTACTTGTACCTTTTCTACTTTCATCTGGATCGATAAACAATGCTATTTTATAGCGGGTTGAAGATAGTTCGTCTTCAAAATCCACTTTTTCAACCTTTTTTGTGATATAATCATTCTTCATTTTTTGAACTAGTTCATCGCATGTTGTTTTACTATATTTTGTTCCATGGATTTCTCCCGGTTGCAGCTTTTCTTCTCCATAATCAACATAATTAAATGCATAAGTATAACAGTTCGAATTTTTAAGATAATTTTTTTTATTTAATTCATCCCATAAACGTGGGGTCCATAGCGGACCCATACAGTTTTTTATATCAGCCATATTATTATACACTTAGATAATCTTCTAAATTTTGCGGCATTTCAACTATTTCTGTATCGTAGAATTTTTCTATTTCTCTGAGATGGTCCATATCTCTGTCAGTTACAAGGTTGATCGCGACACCCTTTCGTCCATATCTCCCACTTCTCCCAATGCGATGAATATATACCTCTTTTGATTTAGGTAGATCAAAATTAATTACAAGGGATAATTGTTGAACATCAATCCCCCGCGATAATAAATCAGTTGAAAGCAAGATTCTTGTATGTCCACTTCTGAAATTTTTCATAACATCTTTTCTAGATTCAGAATCCATTTCACCATGAATACAGGCCACCGGGAAATCATCCCTACTTAAATTTTCATAAATTTCCATTAATTTATTTTTAGAATTAATATAAATAATGCATTGAGCAATATTTATTGTATCATACAAATCTTTGAGGACATCATATTTCCAATCACTAATTCTCATATTAATATAGAATTGTGTGATACCCTCCAATGTTAAAGCCTCTTTTTGTACAAGGATTTTTTCGGGACGATTCATAAAATTGTCGGATAATTCAATAATTTCATCTGGCATAGTTGCACTAAATAAACATATTTGTGTATTTTTTGGTACAGATTTTACAATATTATAAATAGTTTCTTTAAAACCATATGATAGAGTTTCATCTGCTTCATCAAAAATTAGTTTTTTAAGTTTGTTTGTATATAGATAGTTTTTTTGAATCATATCGAGGACCCTACCAGGACTACCGATAATAATTTGTGGTAGCTTATCAAGCCCCCTACGACATTCTCCGACATTTGTCCCACCTACAACCTCCATGATAGTTATTTCTAAATATTTACTTAACTCCAATGCAACTTCGTAGATTTGATGAACTAATTCGTGGGTCGGGGCAAGTATTAACACTTGAGTTTCTTTTTCGCTTGGGACAATGTGATTTAATGCACCGATTAAAAAAGCCCCCGTTTTACCTGTTCCCGATTGTGCTTGCGCAATTAAATCATTACCTTGATTGATAATTGGGATTGCTTCACCCTGAATTTTTGAAGGGTTTTCAAAACCATAAGAATAAATTCCTCTTAAAAGATCATCATTAATACCTAATGTATCAAATGTAGTTGATAAAATATTTTCTCCGTCCATAATCACTTTAATATTCTTTAAGATAAATCTTTAAATCTTAATGAAATGTATAAAATAGAATGTATAAAATAGAATGTATAAAATAGAATATTATCTTTATGGTTCGTCTAGATTTGTAAAGCCTTTGTTACCATTACCCGATGGTTCGTCTACGATTATCTTTTTAAAGTAAACAGCAGAATTGGCGGGTATAGCCCGATGCGATACTACATCTTTTCCGTTAGGTAGACGATTGTAAACAAGCGGGTTTCCTTCTTCTGTATTGTCAGAACCACCCCATTCATTATGGAAATCGTATCGTGAAATCGAAACATTACCTTCACATAGTCCACCTTTTTGTTCGCTCTTAAACGTTCCCATTTCAAGGAACTTATTATCGGTATTTTGAATGAATTCACGTAGAACATCTATATTTACAGAACCATCATCATTTCTTGCATCCGCTTTTGAAATTGCATCTAATTCAGAACTCATTGCGTTAAATGGAATGACATTAAAACCATGGCAAGTTTCAATTTGATCACATATTTGTTTTGAATTATCCATAAATATATTCATTTTAGTATTGATTACATTTTGATCTCTTTCTTCGTAATGTATATGGTATGGTATTTTAGCCCAACCATTCTCTTCCCATTCATTTGGTGGGTCTTCAGAAAATTCTTCATTATCGTCTATTTTTTTGTAATAATACCCTGTTTCCTTTTCTTCTACCGGACCACCATTTTCTTCTCCTCTTAATTTATGCGTAATAGAGCTACCAAATTCTTCTTCGGTCTGGAATAATTCTGCGCCACTGATATGAATAAATGCATTTTCTTTGATGATATTGCATCCGGATGGATAATAACTATAGATTATAGAACCATTTGTATTGTCTCTAGAAGTGTCATGTTCTAATGGACCACATCCACTTAAAGTAAAATCTTGTCCATTTTCAGCACATTCAACCATAGGGGTTGTCCCGTCACTGGTTGCAAATGAAGAACAACTAAATGGTATACTAAAATGATTGAATGTATCATATAATTGTTCTTTTGTAATCCCTTGTTCTTGAATCTGTTCTAGTTTTTCGAGTTTATCACTTACTGCACTAAAATTATAAAGCATTGTATTAGAATCTAAAAATGATGGTAAACGACAATATTTTTCTTGACATCCACTGATTTCTAAATCGGTTTCATTTGTAGGACAGTTTAAGACTGAACTTCCATAACAATTTTCGCAGCAAGAAATATCTAAATCTGACAAATTATGAAATAAACTTCCAGATGGTAGTTCCTGATAGAGTTGACGTGGATCTTTATGTCTTCCGACCGATGTAAGATATGTTGTTAAGGTTGTATCATCCGCGTCAACTGAATCTGGGAATGTTCCATCAGATAAACCCACCCTTATTACGTGCGTTTCATCTTGCATCGAAATAGTTTCTGGTATTCTACATACATTTTCTACACAAAATTCTTCAATTCCACTAAAAACACCATCTGGGGATTCACATAAAATCTGTGTGTCCATATTTCGAGAACTATTAGTTTTGCATACAATATTTGAATTGATATATTCAGGTTCATATAAACTCGTACCATCCGCAACAACTCCATTTTCTAGATCAACATAATCTGTAGAATTATCAGGTAAACGACAACGATTTATTTCACAACCTGATAATGTTAACTCATTATAAATTTGTGTAACGCCGGAATATTCTTCAGCATTTTGTTCGCAGCTTAATTCTACCTCTCCATTATAACCTTCACTACAGCTTATTGGTATATTTGTGCTTGTAAAATGTTCGGGGTTTTCCAAGAACGTTAATGGTTCTTCCACCGTTTGGAAATACCCTCTATTCACAATAATGTCTGTCGAAGATGTAGAACCATTTACCATATATGGATATATGGACGAGTTATATTCATATCCAATCGGTTTTACGCTGGGCAATGTGCAGAGTTTTGGCTGACAACCAGATACAGTCCTTTTTGGGTCATCGAAACTATTTTCGGCATAATTGCATTTTTCTGAAACAACCCCGACAGAAGACAATCCTTTATTTTCAATATTATCCACAATTGGTAAACCACATACATAATTGTCTCCATTCCATTGGTATCTATTTTTATTATAAACGTCAATTGTTTCATTCACACTTGATGATAAAGAACATATTTCAGATTCTATTGTTTCCAGAAGGTCCACATTAATTTGGGTGGGTAGATTATCGCCGTATGCATGGCGATGTGTATCTACAAACGATTTTATAGGACACACCGAATGTTTATCGTGTGAATTATCTTTCAAGTGAATCAGTCCATCGATAGAATCAATTGTATTTGGAGTACACTCTGTTACCCCACATTTATTTTCAAGCGTGAAAGTACCCAAATTTTCAAGACATTTTATTTTAATATTCTCCACACCTTCTCCACCACCGAAAGGTTTTTCACTATCATTGGGGGAGATATTGGGTTTTGAGTAATTTTCATCGCAAGTTATATTTCTAATTTTATCAACATTAAATGAAATATTCATATTTTCTTTTAATGGACCCCCTACTGTTTGATAAACACCAGGGGATGTTTCAACTGTTATCCTTGTACCGGTTTCTGCATCTTGTTCATTTAATAAACACTCATTTTGAGAACATCCAGAAACATCTGCAATACATTCACTATTTTCTCTTGCACAATCTTCACCATTGCATATTACGGACGGAGGTTCAGATTCAACCGCCCGATGCCAACACCTCGATACTGCGAAGGGTCCACCTCTCCCTACATTTGTTAATTGTTCTGAAGTTAATGAAGTTGGTTGTCCTTTTGTTCTTATTTCTGCTGATATATTTTCATTTAGTTGGTTAATTTCTTCATTTGTGAATTCAGGTTCATCTTCACAATTACCATCTTCGTCTGGCACAAAACATTCAAGTGTTGTTGACCCATCGTCATTATATCCAACAAAACTTTTAGCGGTATTTACAGATTGTGGGTCTATATTTTTATATCCTAATTTATAACGACCATCACTGGTTTGATATTGTTCAATTGATTCTATATTAGAACTCCTTATCTTTGGTCTATCATAACTTTCTGGTTGGGTTGGCCATTTACAGTTATTTTCCAAACATCCTTTCACAGAGAATGGTAGGCTGCGATTGATACTTACATTTTCTGACAACCAAGATCCAAAAGAAGAAAAGTCTGCAGGCATTTCAGAGTATTCCGGTTGATCAATATCGTCATTAAGCATAAGACGATAAAATGGTGTTTGCTTATTTTCTTCATCTGAAATATTTAAATAATCATAAAAATTATAACATTGAATATTTTGAGTTTCAATTGTCTTTGTACTTTCATCGGTTGAATCAGGGGAACCTTCCTTTGTGTAATTCATACCACATTTTAACTTATTATTAATTTCGTTTTTAGTTAATGTAAAATTATTTGATGTAATATCTTCATATGCAAACATTTCATACTTATTATTTACACTTTCTACTATTTTTTCGGTATCATTTATATGTAATGGTTTTACAGTTGTTTCATAAACACGGTTTTGATCTACTTTGGTCGGATTTAAACATTTATTTTCGTAACATCCACTTAAATTAAATATATATCCTCCACCTTCATCGGGTGTATCACAGGTAACACTTGGATAGTTCGTATGGTTTTTTAATTCTTTATTTACATTATTAAAATCATCAATGAAATCACTTACTTCACTAACTACATTTTGTGAATTACTATTGATATGAAAGTTATTTGGACTTTCACATTTTAGGTAGTTACTATTATTATCTTGATTTGTTAGAAACGAACGATCTAATTTATTATTGGTATTGAATGTTTCCTTGGTAACATTTGAGTCTGCATTAGGGATTGTATAACCGTTTGTATTATCGGGTAAACGACATGTATTTTCATCGCAACCTGAAATGATTAATTCACTATTTTCAATACACGAAGAGATGATGGGTTCGCCATTATATCCATTCGCACATCTTACTTTTAATGTATCATCATACATATCTTTTAGATTATTAATATTAACTGTTACACCTGCCCCCCCTTGAGGTGTATCTCCATCTATCATTTGATATTTATTATGAAAATCACCCGGAAGAGTACATTCACTTGGTAAACATCCACTATAATTAAAAAATCCATCCACGCAATTAATTTGTTTTAAATTTATATTAGGATCATCTTTTGCAAAGTTAGTATCGCATATCATTTGACTACGACTACAATTTTCTCTAATATTTGTTGCAGAAAGTTCTGAATTATCTCCAGGACACAAATAAAGGTTTATGGTTTTTCGGCTGGGATCTGGATGATCATTACCATGGTATTCTTCTCTATTTTCATCTAATTCGCTTTCAAATGCGCACGTCGAATCAAGGTATGCGTCCCTTTGCTCCTCTTGCATTCTTTCTAATTCTGCTTGACTTTCAGGTAAGATACTAAACTGTAGGGCCTGAGATCTTTCATTTGATATTTGATCGATTGCATTATCATTAAATCCTGTAATTAAATCACTATTCCGTTCAACTTGTGATGCAATTTCGGCAAATCTCTGACTATCCCCCATAGTATATAAATCACTATTATGTGTCCACGTGTGTCCTGTCGGATTTCCCTCGCACAAAGTTTCTATATTTTGTTCATTAATATCTTGTTGATTACCTGTTTTATATATTGATTTCCAAAAAGAAACAGGTCTAATTTGAGATATATTCCCAGTCCCTTCGTCTGTAAGGGTGCAATGTGATTGTTTTATTTCCTGAGGATCAAAACATTTTATTCCATTCCCCGTCGTTGTTATACCATCATCATTTTCTGTACATGATATACTTTTAAAATTATCACTTAAACTCGTCAAATCAAGATTAGAATCCCTTACCGGCCTAAAATAAACTTGATTATCGCCGGAACAATCATCTCGTGATATAGATGATTGAACAAATCCATCATTTTCATCGTAGCAGTATTCAAACTTTTTTTCATTGTCAGGACCTACTTCGTGAGAATAAGGGAATAATGCAATCTTTTCAGTATGTGTTTCGAGGTTTATAGTGTCAATACCTCTGTAAATATACATTTCATCTTCACGACCGTCAATCATGACAATATCGCCGTATTCCAACGAAACTTCTCTTTCTATTAATCGGGACGTTTCTTCTTCGTCACTTGTAGGGAGTATCGTTTCTAATTTAGATCTTTTATCGGTAGGACTCGTAAAAGTTAGCTTATATCCATTTGTCCCCACACAAGTGGGTTTATCAGAAGGATAAATGAATTCATCATTTTCGTCACGACATAAACCTTGGCTTGATAATCTCCTTGTTACATCTACATATTCATCATAATTCTCAACACCCTCGATGATATCTCCTTTTTTATTTTTTAGTAATCCTCCATTTTCGAAACAAACAATTATGATAAAAATAACTAAAACAAATAATACAATTATTAATGTATCCATATATATATATATTATAGAATTATAAAAAAATATATTATAGAATTATAAAAAAAAATGTTAGTGTAATCCTTCAATAATACGATTTGGATTAAGTATTAATAAAACAGTAATTATGAAAAAGATTATTTTTAATGGTTCTAATTTTATTACATCCATCTTATATTATAATATATTAAAAATTATCTTTATTAAAAACCTTTCGGTTTTCTTCAAATGGATCGTTTTCTACTTGCTTTACCTGTATTTTTTTGGGTTCTTGAAAAATAGTCGAAGGAAACAATGCTTCATTTATCATTGTAGTTATACCTGATATATTATTCCCACCTTTTATACGGTTAATAAAAGACCGACCTTTAAAAAGTAGGCAGGATGGGACAACTTTTATTTCACATTTATTGCAAAAGGTGTTATTTGATTTTTCATCAATATCAATTTTATAAAATTCGATTAATTCTGGGTCATATTTATTTGATAATTCCTCTATTTTAGGTCGGATTTGTTGACAGGGACCACACCACGATGCTCCAAAATAGAAAAAAATATATTTATCTTTGTCTAACATTTCAAAACATTTATCTCCACTAATTTCGTTTAACATTTATTCTTTTTAATAAAATATTATTAGTAATTTTCCTCGCTATAAATATCTTCGTCAGATGAAGATGTATAATCTAACATCCCCCGTTCATATTCTTCGTTTATAATTTCTTCATTCATAATCTCTTCGCGAATTTGTTCGACATCAAATCCACTTGTTATATCTTTGCGTTCGTAAGTTGTATTTTTTCGATATATTGGACGAGGGTCGCTAAAATCTTCTTTATTAAGAATATCATTCCAGTAACCATTACCATAATATGTTGTGAAACGTTGACTACATGTGTAAGAACAAATATTATAATCTTTATTTCCTTCATTATGATTTTTAACTATCATCCATGGTTTTTCTGTATGTTCTTTTGAACAACAGAAACACGTGTATTTATCAAATAAATCACTTGTTAAATCAACAATTAAATCACTTGTTAAATCCATTATTTATTTCAATCAATCTTAATAATCTTATTTCAATTAATATTAAATATAATAAGCGTTTCAAATTTATACTTAAAAATTGAAAGTGTATTTATAATAGTATATAAATGGATATAATGAAAGATACAATTGATAATTTCATTAATAATTATAATGGTACACTTAACAGTGAGGATATTATTAACGAATATTTAAAGTGTTTAAATGAAACAAATAACGCAGAAAAATATGTAGTTAAAAAGCTCATTAAAGACAAAGTTGAAAAAATGCAAATAACCGAAAAAAATAGAATTAATAGAGTCAAAAAGCTTGAAAAGCTTAAAAAATTAGAACTCCCTGAACAACGTTCAAAAGAATGGTATGAAATGAGAAAAGATAAACTAACAGCAAGTTCATTAGCATCTGCAGTAGGACATTGTCATTTTCAAAGTAGAGATGAACTTATACTTGATAAAATCGTTGAAAAGCCATTTGAACCAAACCCAATTACAGAATGGGGTGTAAAATATGAAGATGTTGCAATTATGTTTTATGAAGAATTATTTAATGTAAACATCCTTGATTTTGGAATGGTACCACATCCGGAGTTTGAAGCATTTGGTGCTTCACCCGACGGTATCTGTGATGAAACTGGATCCGAAGAACATATTGCAAGGATGGTTGAAATAAAGTGTCCTCCGAAAAGAAAATTTACAAAATCTGTACCACCGCATTATTTAATGCAGGTTCAAGGGCAACTCGAGGTATGTGATTTAGATGAATGTGACTTTTTCCAAGTCAAACTTGTTGACTATGATACATACGATGATTATTGTAAAGATGTTTTTGAAATCGACGGTGAGATTCAAAAAGGTAGGACACACTTAAATTATCCAAAAGGTATTGTTGCAACATATAAGAAAGGAGAAAAATTATCATATGAATATTTTCCATTAAATCAAAAAAATGAAGAAATAGAATCAATTGTTGAAACCTATAAAACAAAAGAAAACTTTTTTGAAATTAAGTATTGGAAGATAGAAAGATACGAATGTACACTTGTACATAGAGATAAAGATTGGTGGATTGAAAAGATTGATAAGATATTAACATTCTATAATGATCTTATTCATTATAAAAATGATGCAGTAGAACTTGAAGAGCTTAAAAAACGTGTCGAATTTTCAAAAAAACGACGAAAGAAAACAGTATTTAAACCATTGGATGAGTTTCAACTTATTTCAGATGACGAAGATTAATAATCATCCTGATTTTGATTTCTATTTGTCCCCCGATTTAATTTAGGTTTTTTAGGAGTTACTTTTTTTTCTTTATAAACAATTTTTTCTTGGATAATTGTTTTTGGAAAGATTTCCATTTTATTTTGAATCATTTCTTTACGTTCTTCATCTAATTGTTGAAAATTACCAACAATTGATAGTAAAAAATTATAATATTGATCATTATTTTGAAATTGTTTTAGAAGTTCGATTCCAAATGCACTGTAATAACTATTCTCTTGATCGGGTTGAATAATTTCTCCAAATGGAGAATCTCCCACTCCCCCTAACATTTCAGATAGAATCTCTAGATCTGATTGCATTGACATTTTATTTTATTTTATTTTATATTTATATGAATAAATATATTATTATACCTGTAATAATAATCGTAATCTATATTTTAAGTATTAAAAAACGCCGTAATATATACGAAGGTTTTGAAGAATCATCAGAAAATGATTCAGAAAATGATTCAGAAAAGAAAGATATAGATGAAACATATATCGAAACATGTAATTATCGTGAATCAAACAATTTCGGAAAAATGTGTTCTGAAAAATGGGGGGCCCCAAAATGTAATTCTTGGGATAAAAATAATACTATTGAGGGTCTGGAAAAAAACACCCAAACCGAAGTCTTAAAAGGATATTATTCAAATGATTTTATGTATGAAATTGATTATGAAACATATGATACAGATTTAATAAAATCAGAAACGGAAGAGAATAAACAAGAAAAAGATATCCCAAGGGGTATTCATTCTAGTTTTTTTGCATAAATATAATCTATGATTAAATTATAATATGAAAGATATCAATCATTCAAATCTGAAGTTCATAAGTAGCTATCTTAACGTTAAATTAGTATTGATAACAATAAGTGTAACAATTGCATTTTTATTTTTCATTTCTAAAAATAATTTAATACTTAAAAATTAATTTTATACTTAAAAGAAAATATTAAATATAGTATATTTAATGGGTGATTTTGAGTATTTAATTAAAAATTTTATGAGTATTTTTATTGGTGTTATAATTTCAATTGTATTATCCCAAGAATGCCTTATACAACCAAATATTATAAAGATATAATTATACGTTTATTTAATAAAAATATAATTATGTCATTGATAAATGGGAACAAATATTGATGATCTTATTAATGATGTTAATAATAATAAGTTAAGCAACGAAGAAAATTCAATGGTTAATTCTATTATTAATGATTTAAATAATTCAGGACAGCAACAGCAGGGGCAGCAGAAGCAACAGATGCAGCAACAGCAACAGATGCAGCAACAGCAACAGATGCAGCAACAGCAACAGATGCAGCAGCAACAGATGCAGCAACAGATGCAGCAGCAACAGATGCAGCAGCAGCAACAACAGCAGCACCAGCAGCAACAGGGTGGAGGGAATATTCCCCCTCATTTGACCCCCGAAGAAAAAAAAATGTTAATAAAACAACAATATCACCAACAAATGATGTATGAACAACAACAACAACAACAAAAAAGAATGAAAGAAATGGAGCAAATGCAACAAAATCAAAATCAAAACCATCAGGTTGAACAGCAACAACAACTGATGCAGAAACAAATGGATGAAAAAATTGAAGAAATGAAAAAAGAGATAGACGAAAAAAAATCAGATGGATTTTTAAGTCCTGAAAATCTTAAAAAAATAATGAAGATGTCACGGTACACATTTATTGTATTTATCCTTGTTATGTTTTTTAACGTTACTAAAGTAGATTCATTTTTAAGGTTTAAACAATTTTCTATCTTTTATGATATTCAAAATGAACAATCAACATTCTTATTTGTTGTGATTAAATCACTATTAGTATCTATCTTTTATTATATGATAACAAGTTTAATTAAATAAACTATTTGCTTCTATCTTTTTTGTACATTTATTAATCGTAACTTCTGATATTTTACAAATTTTTGAAATATCTTTTTTTGTAATACTTGTTAGTTCTTCCTTTTTAATGAAATAATAAATGCATCCTGCCGCAATTGAAGGTGGTGTATTTTCTGAAATTATATTTTCCTCCATACATTTTTCACAAATATCAGTGATCGTTTTTGTATATTCCTTTGATAGGTTTAATTTATTCGAAAACCGTTCGATAAAATCTTTAGGATTAATTGATGTTTTTTTTGACAATCTTGTTTTATCTTTTTTACTCATTGAAATAATTTCTTGTGCTTTTTTCACACCCTTTGTCATTACTGTCGTTTTAAGACTGAACATTTCGGCTATTTCATTTGAGCTTCTAGGGACCTTACATTCTTTGCACGCGAAATAAACACACGCAGCTATAATACCTTTGCGGTTTGCGCCCCTTGAAATTTTTGTTTTTGAAATAATTGTATAGAGTGATTTTGCTTCTGTAATAATTATATTTGGGATATTATTTTTTTTAGATACTTCTTGTATTTCCAAAAATACTTTGTATAAACTTCTTTCCTTGTAAGGCATACCATTCCATCGTTGATACTTTCTTATTTGATTCATGGTTTTTGTGTTGCTATTATATCCAATTGAAGAACCGACAGACGATTCAGGTAACAATGTATTTACTGGCATACCACATCTAGTTGGATCGGTTGTTTTATTATCGCCTGAACCATAATATCTCCATTCTGGATTATCCACAATGTTACTAATGATATTTGAACACACTTTACATTTTGTCATACCTTGTTCTATCTCTACATTCTCTTTTAGTGAGCAACATGGTTTCCCTTTTTTATTTGATTCATCATCACTTTCATTTAATGAATCAATAAAATCAAAATGTTTTTCAAAATCCATTTCGTTAATTATTTACCCCGATAGTTTTAAATAAGTTATCAAATTTGTTTGTAAAAATAAATAATATTATATAGTATTTAAAGATGATAACAGAAATCCTTTCAGGGATATGGATAGGGAATATAAATGATGCTTTTAATGAAGATTTTTATAAAGATAATCTAATCTCAATTGCAATTAATTGTACTTTTGAACAGGGGTTTTTAGATATTCCAAATATTAAAAAAATAAGGGTTCCTTTATCAGATAAATTAGATCAAAATAGAGATATTAGAATGTTGATAGAAAATATCGATAAAATAATTGATTTTATTGATGATAAAATTGAAGAAAATAATATTTTTGTTTATTGTTACAATGGGTTGACGGTGGCCCCATTGATCGTCGGTTTATATATGGTAAAAAAAGGGGATATCTCAAAAGATTTAATACGTGATATCCTACGATCAAAGAATAAAGATATTTGTTTGGATTTTGATTTATCATTTTTCTAACCAAACATGTATTTTCCCTCTAGAATCTATGGGTCGTTCAATTCTTTTTTCAATTGTGCCCAACCACCATCCATTATCACCTTTTTTAAAGTGTTGTTTACAAAAATCACCATAATCTTTATTTTTAGATCGGGAACATTGACCGCCATGTCCTTCATTCCATACAAGAGCAACGCAACGATTACATTTACCTTGATATGCACCTCTATTCCTTACCTGGTGTGTCCCAGTTGTAATGTTTTCTTCTTCAAAAATCATTTTATGTTGGATGAAAAATGTTTCGATTTCTTGTTTTATTAATTCTTCGTGATGTTTATTACATGATATGAGATTGGTTTCAATATCTTTTTTAAGCTTTGATTTAATTAAATCATAGTAATACTTGTTCATTAACAACTTTTTCGACAACTTCGTCTATTAATTTTGCAATTGTTTCTTTTATATAGTATTCTTCAAATATTCTTTCAATTTTTGTTATATTATTATTATAATTTTCAGATGATATTTTTAAACCTGTGAATTTTTTATTAAGCAGTCTTAATAAAGTTTCATCTATCGTAGTTTGTCGTGGTTTTCTTTGATAACATCGGGTTGGATTTGCTAATAAATAAAATGTTTCTTCCATTTCAATTCTATAATTTAAATAGTAAATAATTGAATTGTTATAAACGAAGATTTATTTTTAATATTTGTAATTGAGATATAAATTTCATCTTTTTCTTTATAGAAAGTGGTATCGTTTTTCCTTATTTTTAAAATATCATCTTTTATGAATGAAAAATAGTAATTTCCATATTTAGTCAAAAAAAAAGCATCTATTTTTTTTAAGATAAGCTTTTCTTCGGATGTTTCGATATTTAAATTGATGTATTTATTTGTTTGCGAAATAATATGAATCTTATTTAATTTTAAAGGGATCCCTATAATTGCTATATCACCAAGGGTATATAGTATTTTTTTTGTATTTTTTGAATGTTTAATATATATTTTATCTTCTTTAAAATTACTGTTATTAATTATTAAATGCATATTTAATTATACTAATATCTTCTATCTAAAAAATATTAAAAACAAACATAAATATTGTTATTAAGATACATGGAAATTATAAATTTATTGCACTATAAAAAAGCATATTGTTTATACTTTCTCTTAAAAAATAAAAGTCATAATCACATTATTTTATCGGGTACTGAAGAGATTGGAAAATCTTATTTAGTCACTCAATTGTTTTCTTTTATTTATCCGTCAAAGCTATTTGAAAATGTTTCTGATAATTATTGTTTTACGTATAATAATGATTATTACTACATCGATTGCAAAACAATTAATCAAAAAACTTTATTTTTAGAGTTTATTAAAGGGATAGTAAGTACGTATAACCATTATAACAATCATTCAAAATATATTATTTTAGATCATTTTGAATATATGAATCAAACAATTCAAAATTCTTTAAAAGTAATAATTGAAAAATGTGTTTTTACGAGTAAAATTATTATTATTACAAACAGATACAATAAGATAATTCAACCGATCAAAAGTAGGTGTTTTAATATTCGTATTTCCCCGTCAATCCATGATAATTATTTATACTTACAGAATTTTTTTGAAGAGAAACAAATTTCTTATAATCCATATTTATTATTTGAGGATTGCAAAAAGTATAAATTATCATTTATCATCAATAAATATACGATTACAAAATATACTGATATTAATGAAATATTATATAAACAATTTTGTAGATTAATATATCATCAAACAATCAATTTAAAATTAATCGGTTCTATCAGAAAGTTCTCATCTACGATTAAAGAAATAAATATACCAATACAACAATTTCTAAAAAGATATATTAAAGAAAACTGGATATGTAGTCAAAAAAGGATTCAATTTATTGCAGAAAAAGATCATTTATTACAAAAATCATATCGTGAATTAATACATATCGAAGCGATAATACTTAACCTTAATAACCAGATAAATAATTAATGGATGATTATTATCAAATCCTTGAATTAAAAAAAAATTGTAAAAAGTGTGAAATCAAAAAAAAATACCATGAATTATCTCTAAAATATCATCCTGATAAAAATAATGGTGAGGATGATAATTTCAAAAAAATAAATGAAGCATATGAAATATTATATGATGATACCTTAAGAGAAAAATATGATATTAAAATGTATTTTAAAGGCGTTAACTTTACGGATGAAGACTACGAACTTATGAAAACATATTATTATCAGATAATCAATTCAAATGAATTTAAATTAATGAAATTATTATATGAATCAATCCCCGAAAAGATAAAACAGGATTTATGGACACGATTTAAAAAACAATCCTCAAAAGAATTAGTTAAATCTCAAAAAACGATAGATATAAAAATGTTATATGAAAATACATCAATTAATCTTTTATTATCGAACGAAGATTATGAAAATAATATTTTAAAAATAATACATATAATCACAAATAATGGTATTTATTATTTATATCTTCGTAAATATGTAGGGGATATTGTAATTGATAATGATACATGCACTTTTGTAATGCATTTTTTTATAAGATAATATTATATATATATATGTTTACTGATTCTTCTATTTTTTTAAGAGATAAATTTTTTTCACAGATAAAATTAAAAAATTCATCCGAATTAAAATCAATTTATGATTTTTTTAATTCGTTAATTCAACATCCTGTTAAAAAAAAATTATCGAAGATACAAAGTAAAAAACAAATTGATATTGGTATTAATGCTGGTGCAAAAAGTATCATTCAAAAAACATACTTATTTTCTCAACAAACAGAAACAATCGAAATAAATAAATCAATCGTTATAATCAATATTTATTCAGATACAAATAATGATAAATTACTAGATAATTTATACTCTATCTTACAATTTATGTTCTCATTAACGGATACACCCATCAAATATTTAGAAATAGATTTATATTTGGTAAATCAAAATAAAAAGATTAATAAAACAACTAAAATATTATCTGAAGATAACGTAAATTCGGGATTTTGTCAACATGGTGGAAAGGTAACAAAAATAGTGATTTATAGAGAAGAAGAATTATTAAAAGTATTCATTCACGAATTAATACATGCTCTCAAATTGGATGATTATAATGATTCAAACGAAATTATTAAACATTATAAAAAGAAATATAATATTTCATCCGAAAATATGAATACAAATGAAGCTTATACAGAATTATGGGCGAATATTATTAATTGTTATTTACTTTCACAAAAAGTAGGGAGAAATAAATATAATCTATTTCTTATTTTAATCGCCCTTGAAAAAGAATTTGCAAAATATCAAGCCGAAAAAGTGATGTACTTAACCAGTATTGATGGTCCAAAAAAGATAGATATAAACAAACATACAAATGTTCTTTCTTATTTCGTTATAAGAAATGAATTATATATGGGATTAAATAAATTATTAAAATACTGTAGGCTTGAAAATCAAAGATATGTAAAAATTAAAAATGAAAAATCATTTTTAAATTTTTTAAAGAAAAATGAAAAGGTAGTCAAAAAAAATAGAAGGTTTAATAATACCGATAAATCTGGGTTTTTGTTTACAACTATGAGAATGACACTCAATGAAAAATCAATTTATACATGAATATAAACACCATCCTTGTTAGGGTAGTGGACCTTCATGTATTTCTGAAGATTAAAGAATGTTAGTTCATCACCTTTCTTTAGACGGAGAAGGTCACGAAGCGTCTTATCTGCATTGATAGTTCTCTTGTCTTCTTTCTTCTGAAGATTTTTTTCCTGGCAGTATTTGGTGATGCGCTTGGTAACTTCCGTTCTAGCAATTAGTTCATCTTTTCCTAGACCAAGAAATTTAGCAAGTTCTTCAGAAATGTGCCCCGGCTTGGCAAATCCACTTGGAGGTTTGTTCGGATCAACAACACGCTTGGCACGACCCTTCATTTTCTTGTTCATTACCTTGCGGTCCCGAACGACACGCTTCTCAAGGGCGGATACTTTTGAACTTAATCCTTTGATTACGTCAAGGGCAAGCTTCAATGCATCCTTAACTTCACTGAATTCAGCATCATAATTTTCATCTGCATCAGATGTTTCAACCGGTTCTTCAACAACCGGGGTTTCAACAACTGGTTCCGGTGGGGGAGTTTCAACCACTTTCTTCGTTGATGTTTTTTTGGAAGATTTCTTTGCTTGTACCATTACTTTCTATATAATTATTTTTTTTTTTATATCTTTAACCGCGCTTATTATGATATAGTCACTTATTATTTTTTTAAGTATTTTTAACACTTAATTTTTAACACTTAATTCTAAACAGCTAAAAATGGATGGGTCTCATAACAGTCTTTCGAAACCCGAACCATACCAATCATAAAATATGTATATCCCATTTTACGATCCTCAATATTTTCAGAATTTTGAAATTTTATAACTTCATTGAGTATTAGATTTTGAAGTTCGTATCTATTACGATAATTATTTATTTCATTAACACTTATATTAAAGGCCAAACCATTTGGAGGACATATCCTTGATTTAATCTCATTTGTAATTTGCAGTCTATAATTCCATAAATCTTCTAAATTGCGATATAATTTTTTAAGGGAACCAATATGTAGTGTTAAAAACCATTCGGGATGACAATACATTGTTGTACTTTCTATTTCGCAAAATAAATCAATACATTTTTGCTTAATTAATTGTTTTCTTGATATTTGCAATTGTTTTTGATTAATAACGTCATCATCGACACCAAGATTTAAAATCGATAATAATTTAAGAGCATTTTGAATTACGTTTCTAGGGATAATAACCATTGTGTATGGATTTGGTTGATTTAATTCAATTAAGCGACAAAATGATCTTATATCAAAAAACCAAATAATGTTTTGTGAATCTGTATATGAAAAATAATATTTATCTTCAATTTCATCACTTGTTTCATAAGTAAAAAAATCAGTATCATTATTTGTTTTTTCTCTGTTAAAAAATCCTTCTCCACGAAGTTTATTTAATTTATCTGTTTTTGTTTTTAAAAAAAATGTTTGTATCTTAATTATTTTAGAAATATCTTTTTTAGAATAATTCAAAAGAGTTGTGATGCAATGTTTTAATACTTCAAATAGTTCTTCTTTCTTTAATTTGGTATTCACGGATGTAATATCATCATATTTCTTTATTGAATTAATAATATCTTTTTTTAAATAATCAGAATGATTATTTGTAAAGTTTTCTACTATAATTAAATCATTTTTAACAAGATATCTTTGACGATGTTTATAACAATATCCCCCATATTTATTTTTAGAATTCCGTTCGCACGCTTCAAGATTACACATATGTATTTAATATTTCTTTGAAAAAAATATTTAAATAATAAAATGGATAAATAAAATCCTTGAATAAATACTTAAAAATTTGAAACTTGATATTAGTAGAGTATAATCAAAACAATCAAAACAATCAAAACAACTAAAACAACACAGAACAACTAAACAACACAGAACAACCAAACAACACAGAACAACTAAACAACACAGAACAAGAATGGCAAGTTCAATGCGAGCATCTGCAATTGATATCAGCAAGTTGGCTTTCTCTACACCAAAGACACTTGATAATGGAGGTAAGATGATTTACCTCAACTACAATGGTGGAATCAATCCATTCTATGTAACAACGCCAGAAGCCGAAATCATCTGGGATCCAAACTACTTTGCAGACGATGGAAAGGGTCCGGAAGATTCGAAGACGGGGAAGTACTCTATGACATTTTCTATAAATCAATCAATGAAGGGGATGGATGATTTTAAGGAGAAGTTTCTTGAATTGGATGAATTTATCATGAAGGCGGCTATGGAAAATTCGCATGCGTGGTTTAAGAAGGCGAAAATTTCTGAAGATGCGATTCGTGAGCTATATACTCCACAGGTAAAGATTTCACTTAACCCAGACACAGGTGAACCAAGTGCTTATCCACCAAAGTTTACTTACAAGGTTGTGAAGCGGGATGGAAAGTTTCAAAACTTCACTATTTATGATAATGACAAGAAAGTATTCGATGTGAATAAGACAACAGATGAACCAGTTGAGTTTGAGAATGTAGTAATGAAGGGGGCTCTTGTGAAGGTTGTTCTTAAGTGTAATGGTATTTGGGTTGCGAATGGTAAGTTTGGTTGCACGTGGAGGGCTGAACAAATGCGGGTAAAGGTACCGGAAGGCGGTCTCCGTGATTTTGCAATTCTTTCTGATTCTGAAGATGAAGGGGATAGCGATGAAGAAACAAATTCTTCGTCAAACAATGCAACACCTCTAATGCTAGAAGATTCGGACGATGAAGTAGATGGACCCGAACCCGAGCCAGAACCAACGTCCAAGAAGAAGGTGCGTAAGGTGCGCGTAAAGAAGGATGATTAAATAATATTAAATAATATTAAAGGACAGATAATAGATAAAGGATAGATAATAGATAAAGGATAGATAATAGATAAAGGATAGATAATAGATAAAGGATAGATTAAATTATTTTTTTTAGCTCAGTGGCGCAGTGGTTAGCGTGCCAGGCCCATAACCTGGAGGACCGAGGATCGAAACCTCGTTGAGCTATTGCGTCGTTGGTGTAATGGTTAGCATACCAGCCTTCCAAGCTGGTGTCCCGGGTTCAATTCCCGGACGACGCATTTTGGCACTTTGGTCTAGTGGTATGATTCTTGCTTTGGGTGCAAGAGGTCCCGGGTTCGATTCCCGGAAGTGCCCTTATTGATGCATAATTACATGTCAGGTGGGCCTTCTTCGGGCAGCGGCGCGGCTTTAGGCTTCGGCGGTGGCGCGGCTTTGGGTTTCGGCGGTGGTGCGGCTTTAGGCTTCGGCGGTGGCGCGGCTTTGGGCTTCGGCGGTGGCGCGGCTTTGGGCTTCGGCGGTGGTGGAGTTGTCCTTGCAGTTGGTGGCAGGGAGGATGGCGCACCACCACCTGTATTTCCTCCATGTAGAACCATCCGGTGAATAATATATAATGTTAAGACTAACATAGTTTCATTTCCACTTAAATAAACACAATAGATAAAAATAGTAACAATAGACAATATTGCAGGATTAGAAAATAATGAAATCAATTCATCTTCTACAACTTTTATTGGATTTGAAGGGAAGAAATCTTCAATTGGGAATAATAATGAAACGAGTAAAACTATTAATATCAAATTAACAATTTTACTGGAACTTCTTAAAATATTAGTTAAAGGAGATAGTGGTTTTTCAAAATACATTTTATAATAGAAAATATTTTTTTTTTATCAAAAATTAATTATTGATGGATTGCTAAATAATGAATAACATATAAAGATAATGCTAACATTCTAACATCATTTGTATAGTATACCCCCAATACCCCAATACTAATAAGTCCCATAATCCATGGTACTTGCATAAATTTTTTAAGTTCTCCTTCGATGTTTTCTTTAATATCGTATGGTACAAAATGTTTCACTGGGAACAAAAATAGAACAACCAATAATAATAATGATAAATTAATATTTGAAGAATTTTTCTTTAAAACTTGTGTAACGGGGGCTAATACTTGATTCATTTTATATTATTATATATATTTTTTTTTTAATCAAAATTTAAAATAACGGAAACATTTGTTTGATTTAATCCACGTGATGCCGATTTGGATAATTCTTGGCGTTTTTTCCTTTCCTTTGAAATTTTTTTATGTTTTTTGATTTCTTGAAAACTTTCCGTCATATCTTTTTCAATTGAAGAATAATGTATAATAATATAATCAATAATTAAGTTATCGATAGCCCATTTAAAAAAATTTAATTGACCAATTGTAGTTTGTATTTTTTTTATTGTACCCTCATCCTCATATTCAAAATCAATGCGATCTCTTCTGCAAAATGGATCAAACTTCTTTTTTGAATATGATTTTAATTGCGATTTATAAGAATGATAGGTATTGAATAATCGTATTTGCTTATTTTCTTTATCATTATAACCTTTAGTTTCAAATGTTTTCATATCATTTTCATTTAAAAATATAGAATAAAAAATATTATATTTTTTAGAATAATTTGTAACAAACCAATCAATTATCCTTAATGAAACCTTACTATTTGTTTGGTGTATGATTTCTAATAATTTATCCATATTATTATCCTTTTCATAGTAATTTTTTAGTGATTCTAGTAATATATTACTCATTTATTCATAATTATTGATTAAAACCCTTTAAATAATTTATTTCTCAATCCAATAAATACCTTGTAAATATGCGTCTGCTAAATCATCTTTTTTCTTTGATTCATTAAATAATTCTATAAATTCACCCTTCTCTTCTATGATCATTGTTTTTGTGTATTCGACACTTAAAAATTTATTTTGAGCATACTTACCCTTTTTATTACATTCAATTTTAGGACCCTTATAAACTTTTAATTTATTCCGCGCATTTACCATATGGATATTTTCGATACTAGATGTATCTTTCATAATCCCATTTATAATAAAAAAAGTATACACTATCATTTGTACGCTTTTCATTGTTGGATTTTTTAATGCAGGTTGATTTTCAATCAAAACATGCTTTACATTTTTAAGATCAATTGTATTTAATTTATTGATACATGTTTGAGATAATTTACACATATCATAATTTGTATTTAATTTTTTCTTTTTTATTTTTTTGTCTTTCGTTTCCAATGATTTATGATTAATATGTGAACTGCAATAATAATTTTTAAAGTTTCCAGTTACTATACAATGGGACGCTTGTTTATCACATTGTTTTTTTAAATGCATACAACAAAATGGATTTTCATTTAAATTAAGAATACCCCATTGAAGTATTTTTTTATCAGGGGATATTTCACAATATGCCAGGTTTTTAATACCTATATCGAATGATAAATAATTCATAAGATAATCTCTTTCTTATTTTTTAAATAATTGTTATATTCTTTATCCTTTTTAAATAGATCATATTGTATGTTAATAAGAAAAAACTTATTAAAACTAATGGATATATATGTTCTGTATATCTTAAATCTACGATTGGATCTAAAAATCGATTCATAATGGATTCTTCACGTTTAATATCGCGGAGTTTACATTCCATATATGCAATAGAACATACACGATAATTTGTGGTAACTTTAAAAGAACAAAATAATAATAGTATTAAATATAACATTGAAACTTCTTTTCCTTGAAAGAAAAAATATAATCCATAAATTAAATAACTATAAACAAACAATAAATGTTTAATCATTTTATTTAATTATAATATTTAATTATAATATATTTTTATGGATATTAATCAACTTTTGATATTATCTCTCGTCTTATTTTTCTATCTTATAAATAATGATGTTTATGAAAATTTTGAAGGTGTTGTATCACAAGCAACTTGTGTTCAAAGAATACTTAATTTTGAATGTTTGGAAGAGGATAAAAAAATTGCATTAAATGATGATTGTGGCGATTTTGAGCTATATTTACCAACCGGGATAGTTAAAATAAGCTGTGATGATAAAGTGTTATTCGATACATTAATGTGCAATAAAATGTTAAGTGAAGGAGCGTGTGAATGTTCTTATGGGAGAAAACAAGTGAATGCGATTTGTAATGTAGAACCTTTAAATATGTCATGTCCAGCCGAACTTCAAGGTAAAGATCTTGCAATTATAGAAAAAATAGAAGAACTACAAGTAGAAACTGAAAAATGCGATAATGTGATAGAGAAAGAAAAAGAACTTTTTAGTATTGCGGGTAAATTAAAAGGTATTATGGAAAAAGGTGGATTAATTAAAACAAATAATCCAATATTTTACTATCTTATTGTAGTTGTTATAGTAATTATTGGTATACTTTTTTTTATAAATAAAAAATAATATATAAATATATATGAAACTAAACTATGATATTATAAATATATTTTTGATTTTATTCATTTTTTACTATCTATTATTTATTATATCTCAAAAATATAATTTTACTCTTGAAGGGGTTACTAATGCCGGGGATTTAATGTGTCGCGGAAATTCAGATCCATCCGATGATTTTGATACATGTTCTGAATGGCCTTTCGAATATTTAAGACAAGCAGAAACAACAAAACAATGTATTGATGGTTCGGGAGATTGTGATTACGGGACGAAAATAAGAAATTGTTGCGGACAAAGAGCTGAAATGTGTCAAGGGAATATTGATAATAGTTTTAGTGATTGGACGTGTCGCGGAGAAAATGATATACCGAAAATGAATGCGACGCAATTACCTCATTTATGTGATGTTAATAGTGAAACTGAATGTTGGGATGAAGGGAGATATGGAGGTATCCCTCCTGGATTAGATGGTTGTGATAGCAGTGTTGATACATGCAATTTAAGTAATTTACAAAGTGATGAATTAAGACAAAATATTTGTTGTACTAATTCTAACCTATATAGTATTGGGGAATCTATGTGGGGAAGACCACATTTTATATCTGCGGCAATCCTTATATTCAACGAGATAAGAAAAATTAAAAATACACGGCCTTCGGATGTTGATGAATTATTAAATGAAGCACTTGAACACCTTCATCAAGCAAAAGAATTAAGTGATGAAGATCAAAAGAGAGCAATTATAGAAATTATAAATGATTGGAGCAGAGAACTACAGAGACCAATTGGTATTGGAATGTGTAGAGGAAATATAGATGAAACAGATGATTTTTCATGTGGAGGAATAAACAAAGAGTTTGTTAATGATAGTTTTATTCGTCTTGGAAGTTCTATAGAGGAGTGTTGTATTATAACGGGTTTGTGTTCTGGGAATACAAATTCAAATGAAGATGTTGACTGTCCTGAAAGTTCAAATAGGATTGATGAAAAAGAAGGGACTACAATTGAAGAATGCTGTTCTTCTGATATAAAATGTAGAGGGAATGAAAATATATATATTAACTTCAATTGCCCCGAACCAATGGTACCAATTTTTAATGCAAATGAAACATACGGAAATACAGAAGAAGAATGTTGTCGTTTTCCGGGAGACATAAATGTAGAAGAAATGAATTATATTTCAGAAGGAGAAACTATTCGCGCGACATTAATTTTCAATGGTTCGTTTTTAATTTCAGTTGGCGAAGAAGAATCATCAAAAAGATTTTTATTCGAAACGAATTTTAAGAAAGATATAATTGACATTTTGAATAAAGATAGAGAAGTAAAGATTTTAGAAGAACAAATTAACATAAATAAAATATACAAGGGATCAATAATGGTAGATTTTGAAATCATACCACACTATTTTTCAAATATTTCTATATCAAAAGAATATTTTACATATTTATTAAGTGAAAGATTATTTTTCCCACGGATAGAATTGAAAATGGCTGCACCTATTTCAGATATAACTATCATTTCGTGGTATAATATTAATCATTGGCCAAAGTGGATATGGATTGTTATAACATCTGTTATAACATTTTTCGTATCAATTTCAATATTACTATAATAATTTCATATTTTTTTAAAAATATAATATAATTAATATTATATTACATTTAATGTCGCAATGCCTTTCACCTGATTGCGGATCAAAAAATTTCTTAGAATGTATGCAACGAGAAATTTCAACTGGAAACACATGCGAAGTTCAAGGTAGCTCTGGCGTGGCGGCGGCAGGTTGTGTACGTAACGGTACAGGGTCAGATACTTGGACGAGGGATGCTAGCGTTTGTACAGGTAAGGACTCTCAAGATTTGTGTGAAAAAATACTTGGATGTGAATGGTCATTACCTGATGGTAGTGTACCTGGAAATCCACTTAAAAAAGTATGCCAAGTCTCGTCAGACACTATGAGTTGTAGTTCATCTGATATTTTGACAGATGATTCTATAGATGGAAGATATAAATTAATTGAACCTGATACATATGGATGTGATCAAAGAAAATGCGATTATACATCACAAAAAAAATTATTAGAACCAGGTGTATGCGAAGGTAATATATTACCCGATTCATCAAGTGATGCTGGAATAACTTGTAGTAATTTTACAACTAAAAATACTTGTATTGGCAGTTCAAATAATAGAGAATGTATATGGGTGCCAAATGATGAAGGATACTGTGGATATAATCGAATAATTGAATCTATTTTTGATGCTTCTGATTCTATAAATGCGGGGAAAACAAATATTCACGAAATAATCAGTCATGCAGATGTCAATGCGGGTTTAGTAACAAATGATCCATGTTTGAAAATTCAAAATCCGGGGCGCGCTGAATGTGAAGAAAATGGTTGTATATGGGATATTAATGGGGACAGAAAAGTATTGAATAACTATAATTCATCTAATGAAAATTATTACGATATTTATACAAGTGGATTATGTAGGTTTCCGCAAGATGAAAAATGTATGGAATATTTTTGTAGTCGGCATTCAAATGTTACAGGATCAGATGGTGATGAAAAAAATGACAGTTGGGAAATACCAGATAACAAATGTAGATCTGTTGGAATAATCATTGAGGGTAGTGAAGGATCTAATCAAACATGCGTACCAAATGATGAGCAAATAGTTTCTCATAAAACTCCCGGATTAATTGATTTTTTACCAAATAATTTCCCTTCTGCTAATGATTACCCTTATCATAGTCCAAGGTCATCTTCTGCAGATGGTTGGAAACATGGCGAAACAGTTGGCAGCAACACCCTCCGCGATGATATAGATAATCTAAATACACATTTAGCTTTTACATATACTGACATTGATGCCAGGGGTGGAGCGGATAAAAGTAATGTTATGTTATCTGCTTTTAAAGATATATATAAAAATAATTGTGAATTAAACATAGGTAGATATAGCGGTGATTATAGTTCTCTTTCGGGGACGGGGACCCAAAATTCTATTCCAGTTAATAATAAATATGATCATGGTTCTGATAGCTGTCGTTCTGGTCTTAGAGAGGTGGACTTCGGGAGCCTCTGCTCCGGTGATAACCGAGGAGACATTGGAGTTCCTTCAACCAAATATTATCATAAAGATATAGGTGGTGATAATTATATTGAAAGTAAAAATTGTAAGTATCGTGGAGGTGATACTCGTGATACTGCTGATATAGAGATTACAAGTGGTATATTATATGAAAGACACGAAAATTTCATCCAACCGGATGGTTCCCAAGAGAATTATGACGAATATTCAAAGCCTGAATCCGGTGAGATTATTGATTTTCATTCGGGGGCTAGGTTAAAAAAAAATGAAATTGCTATTAATACTCTTGCAAACTCGATGATTACCACACAAGCGGATGAGTTAGAAGAAAAACTCAAAAAAGATGTCCGTTGTAGGAACGTTTTTTATACTAAACTCGAGTTTCTAAAAAGAAAGATAGATGTTTTTTCCACGAATATTCCAGACGATATAGAAAACGACTATGAAGAAATAATTAGTGGTAAATATATTCCTATAAATAGTGATGGGGTCACGGCTTTACAAAATGATATTGCACAACAAAATCATTCCTCCTTGCTGGCGTCGGATGACAATCCGGAAGGTCTTTTTAAAACCAAATGTGAGCCAACCTATAATAATGAATGTCCTGCGGATTTTTGCACAAGAGGTGCTTGCACCCAGGCTGATGGAATCACCGTTTGTACTCCAGGTGACGGCGATGTTTGTCCGCCTGATTGTACTCAAAGTTGTTCACCAGTAGACAGTATTGATCAAACCACGCTTCGCGGTGCATGGACTTGGGAACAATATCTAAATAATGGGATGAACTCGGATGAATGGGCAGGTATCCTAAATGAAGGATGGTCAAATATTAATAATGGTATCACAAAAGCGATGCTGAATATTTCATTCAAATTAAAGAATGGATTGATTAATTACGAAGAATATAAAAATGAATTAGCGGTATTCATACTATCTATACAAACATCGTACGATGAGGACAGTGGAACTCCTAATGATTCACTAAATTGTAAGTTTGACGTTATAGGAGGCGGATATGTCAACAAAGGAAATGAAGAGTTTAATTTGATACACCATAAAATAATCGAAGACTCAACAATCGTGGATAACAGGACCTCCGGAAACATATCTAATTATTTAGGCAAAGGCGCCTCTGATGCGCGAGCATCACCTAATGTAACTTTAGAACACTCTGTAAAAGATATTGTATTTAACTCTGGTAAAGCTCTTGTGACATTATTTCATGCAGGAGGAGTCCAGGATATGGCTAGTTATAACGTAGAAGGGGCAACAATCACATTTGGTAATGACAATTATTTGACTGTACCATCAGGTACTGAATATGTAATGGTTTATAATGGCGATTATAGTGATGACAGTGAAAAATTATTCCATCAAAATAAACAATATTCTATAACACCGGGTTCTTTTAAAGAATATATAGGTGGTCTAGTTGAGTTTGAAATAGATGGTGTTGATCCAGGATATTTTGGAACCGACCAGCCACCCGGCTCTAATTTATATGAAAATAATATTATATTCGACGATGACGCTACATACATAGAAAGTGGTGGTGCAGGGCTGCCTGGAATTAGCGATGTCTCTCTAAAAAGTGTTTATTTAAAAGATATATCAATTGATATATATTTCAATAGTAATATAGATGGATTATACAAAGTAAATGATATTATTTCAATCAATGATGTGGATGATTCTAATAATATGATTCAAAATATATTTAATCCGAATTTAAACTTTCAGGATAAAAAATATCAAAGGATTAGTAATGTTGATTTAAAACGTAATAAAATAACAGTTGAAAATGTACAACGTCGTTATTCAGGGAAATATTTCGTTGGGAGAGAAGAAATGCAAGAAATGATGTATTATGCAGGTAGTCATACTAATTGTTTGATATCAAATACTATTGATGTTTTTAGTAATGATTTATATGATAACATAATATCGGGGAGTAACCTTGATTTAATAGGAATGAATAATATAGGGTTAGGGGTAACGGGTACACCAAGTGATGAAACAACTATCCCTAATTCGTGTGATATATCACGCAAAACATATAATCATTGTTTCCCACTTGGACAATCGGAATGCACTACCGATGAAATGTGTCAATATCATACTGAAAAATGTATTCCTAACATTTCAACTACTACTGAAGACGATTCTTATTTCTTTCGAGATGGTACTAATAATGCAGCAGGGGTTTTTAACGCCGACAATCATTTCAGATGCGACCAAAAATATTTAGACTTACATTTGGAAGAAACACACTGTCCAGCAACCTACATCAAAGATGGAGAGGATAATTTAACTAGTATTCAGTTAAGAACAGAAATAATGGTAGACTATTCTAGTGATGGTAATAATCTCGTTGGATTATATATTACAAATAATAACGACAATACTTACAACATTAACGGATTACTTGATAAAATGAATACCTTCATTACAACTGCTGAACTAATTATTGATAATGAAGATATATTAATGGACTGGAGAATATCTTATATTTCTGTAAATGATGATAGTTTTGTAAAACGTGATGGGAAAATAGGTTTACTCAATATCGAGGGTGGTACTAAGAACATATCAATTAATCAGAGCACTAGTGGGGATCAAGAAACTAGTGAAAATATCATTATACTTTCTATAATGCCGCCACATATTAATGATTTAAACTTTAATCCATCACTGAATGATGATGGTCCGTATAATATTGTAATTGAAAATTATGTACGTAAAGATATTACTTTCTATCCACTTGCGGATGGGGGGGGCCTAGAAGTAGATGATGAGACGTCGCTTACTAAAAAACAATGTGATTTTAATAATGGATTATGGGAACACGGATGTAATGCGGCGGGTGCCACGGAAATACATCCAATTGATGTGTGTGAGAGAACCGGTTTTAAATTTAATGATAATAAAAATATTTGTATAAAAGAGGTTGATACATCCCAAACCGATGGAAGCTTGGTAGCAATGTGCTCCGCGAAAACAGTCCCGAATGATGATCCAAATAATTGGGATACTAATAATAACACGACAAATGAAAATTATGATCAACCATGTAGTGTGTGTAATTGGGTTAAAACTACTGGAGAACAATATTGTGCATCTCTCCCAAGATTAGACTGTTTAATGATGACGAAAGATACATGTGGTAATAACCGTCCGGGTGCTTCAACAAGTTCGGGTGGATTAATATCAACAAGTAATGCGTGCGAATATTATAATCATAATATGGAAACAAGAACAATTACACCTACAGGTCAAACTGAATCGGTTGAAATACCTTCTCACTCTGATTTTAATTGTGGGGATGTTGATTCTTCAAGTGGAGGAAATTGTGAACAATATACAACAATGGATCTGTGTACAAACGTTGATACAGGATGCGAATGGCAATGTCCTTATGCCAGTGGAACCGACCATGCTGGATATATTGTAAGATTAGGTGATACAGAAACTGGTGATACAGAAACTGATCCCACACCAACTGCTTTAAACACACAATCACGAGATAATTATTATACACCAGAAAGCATCCATGTAGTATGTGATACTACGGGTTATGTTTCAGCGCCCTCTTCTGGCACTTCGGAATATCCAAAAGCACAATGTATTCAAAATAGAGATACAAATACTTATGACAATCATGCCGAAATATTGGATTTTATTGGATGCGTAAAAACACCAATGTGTAAAAATCCTGAATACACACCTATATTGTTACAAGAAATGTTTTTAAATGACCCTAATTCAGTCCCCGGTGTTTTTATAACAAATGGTGAATTAGATTTAAATAAAATGCCGGATGATGGAGGTGGATTTAATTGCCCATTACCATCATTGATAATTGCCGATGCCGAAGCAAAAACCGGGTGGGACGAAGGTACTTGTTGTCGAAATACTGGATTATGTACTGGGAATGACAATGTTATTTCCGATATAAACTGTCCTGAAGGTCAAGAAATAAAAATGACATATTATACTGGTAATGATGAATTATCCCCCCATATTGGAACAACCGTCGAAGAATGCTGTAGTCCACCAGAAACACCGACAATAACTGTTCCTTTAGATGCAGATTATAATGAATTAATAGTTTCTGATGGATCATTAGAGAGCGAAACATTTAGAGAAAATTTTATTAATGATTTAGTTACGATATTAAATGACTCTCCGGATATTACAGTAACAATCACTGCTAATATGATAGAAATTGTAAATATCGGAGAAGGTTCAATTGTTGTCACTTTTAAATTATTAAAAGATACAAATGGTGAAGTAGTATTAAAGGATCAAATCACAAGAACCTTAACTGCTGGAACAATGTTTGAGAGAGTTGGAGCGGTGTCAAATGCTGAACCAACCTTCAAACCATATGACCCAAAAGGAAAGTACTTTTACTACAGTGAAAAATTTAAAAAAGGTATAACCCTCGAAGAATTGGTGATAAGTATTTTCATAACAATCTCACTTTGCTTATTTTGTTTAGTGATATTGGGTATGTTATTCAAATAAATAAAAAAAAAGATTATAAAAAATTGTTAGTGATTATCTATTTAGTCCATCGAAAAATGAATCTAAATTATTACCATTCATATCATTTGTAAAACCAATGGGATTAACACCACCCCCTCCCATGGGTCCTCCAGTCCAGTTTTCGATATTATCAATTGGTGTTGATGATATTGGTACTGATGGTGGGGTTGGTGGTACCATTTGTAAATCACCCCCCTGGTCCCCTCTCATTCCAAAAATAGTTGTATCGACTTCGTTTTTTACGATCGGTGTTTCGGGTAATATTTTTGCCCCCGATGAAGGCCCGTAATTATCTCCAGCATTTTTAGAAAAATCAATCGGATCAATCTCTTTGGGCGCGTTTTGATGTGCGATGGATACATATGCAAAAACAAATATATTCTTAAGTATAATATAAATAATAGGAAAAATCAAATATATCCATGCTAAATTCATTTGATCATATTGACACAACCCATAGATTACAACACCTAAAACAATTGTTAATTTTACTTCGCCCCAAGAATATAAATTATATAAATTCTCCATCCTTTGACTATTAAATTTCTTTAAAGTACTTCTTGTCATAAATAATGAAATGGCCGAAACAATTACATATACTATAAATATTACTACCGGAGAACATAGTTTTAATGAAGATAAACTAATATTAGAAAATTCCATCGTTATTATATACTATTCTATATTTTTTTTTTACTACATAAAAACAATAATCACAGTATAAATAATCACAGTATAAATAATGGGAATACCATCTTATTATAAAAAAACAATCGAAAATTATCCCGAAATCATTATCCCTGATAAATATTTTAATCAGAAAATAGATTATTTATTTTTGGATTTAAATTGTGCGATTCATCCGTGTTGTAGTGGGAAAACCGATGTAAATGAAATGTATGAAAGCATTTTTTCAAAAATATTAGAATGTATTTCACTAACAAAAGTGCAAGAATTAGTATATATTGCAATTGATGGACCTGCTCCAAGGACAAAAATGGAACAACAAAGACAAAGAAGACTTAAATCTTCGCAAGAAGATAAAATATGGGATACAAATCAAATTACACCTGGAACTAAATTCATGGATAATCTTAGTATATACCTAAATAACCAATGTAAAAAATTATCAGTAAAATATATCATTTCCGATTCAAACGAAAGAGGAGAAGGAGAACATAAAATAATGCACTATTTAAAAAATGTGAAAAAAAATACAATTTCTGTTGTCTATGGTTTAGATGCAGATTTAATTATGCTTTCGATGCTTCAAAAAACAAAAATTTACCTTTTAAGAGAAACAACAAGTTATAATATTGAAAAGATAGATTCTCCATATATATTTTGTGATATTGATTTTCTTAAAAAATCACTTATAAACACAATTAAAAAAGATATGTACCATATACCCGACCTGGTCATCCTCTATGATTATATTTTTATGTGTTTCTTAATTGGAAATGATTTTATTATTAATAGTCCAAGTATTAACATACGCTATAATGGTTTAGAATATCTTTTATTAACATATAATAATCTACAAACACAATATTTGGGACGTTTTTATATTATCGATGAAAATAAAAATTTTTCAATTGAAAATTTCGTAATCTATTTAGAAAAATTATCATATTCAGAAACAAACAAAATTAAAGAAATACAAACAATTCGTAGAAATCAGCAGAAAAAATATCAACGAATTTATAAAGAAATATTAACAAACTATAAGCCAACCTGTATCGATGATATTAATCATGAAAACATTACGATTGAAAAAGAAAAATTAGAAGAACTAAAAAACCATAGTCCAATTATTTTTAGAGATAAAGAAGAATATATTTTTAATAAAAACATGCATAAAAACTATTATATGTATAATTTTTATGGATCTTTGAATTATAATCCAAGCTATAAAATGATACTTAAAAATGACAAAAATAGGTTATGTAAAGAATATTTCAAATCAATTATTTGGACATTTCAGTATTATTTTCATGAATGTATTCATTGGAGATGGTATTATCAATATCAATTTGCACCATTGATAACAGATTTTCATAAATATTGTAATAATATGAAAACAATTGATATTATTGAAAAAAATGATAATTCTTATACACCAAAAGAACAATTAGAAATTGTATTACCTGGCCAGGACAGTACATATATGTATCCCATAAAAACACCATTGTACAGTTTAATGAAACGATATTACTGGGAATGTCATCCTATTATGCCACACAGATTATAAAATTATCTTTCACATCTTATGGGCTTTTTCCATTCTTTTACTTCATCGTCTTCATCCAGTAAATATAGAATCTTTGTTCTATCCATAACTGTATCATACCATACATTTTCTCCATTTATCTTTTTTATTCTTAAATTAAATATCGCTGAATTTATGTGACTTTTAAAAATTGATTTATAGAAGTCAAGTTCTTCTCTTAAATTATACATAGTTTCTATCATATTAAAATCATTTTTTGCTTCTTCTTTTTTATCATTTGAAAGATTACGAATCAGAAAAGGTGTATTCTTAACCATTTTATTAATTGTGTTTATAATAACATAATTTATTATTCAAATTTATATTAATATATATATACTCAATTTTATGATAATGAAAAAAATAATTCCTTTATTAATATTTTATCCATTGATCAATACTATTTTTACTTATAAAGTTTGTCAATATCATATTAAAAAAATAAATGATAAAAATAAATGATAAAAATAAATGATAAAAAATAAATGATATAGTATAATAAAATGCAAATCAATTATTGTTTTATTGGATTAACTCTTATGTTTTCGGGTATTTATATGAGTTTCTTAAACAAAGATACAAGCGAATTTAGAAGATTTTATAATTTACTTGATGAAACACAGAAAAACATATATGAAAATATTGTTAAAGAAAGACTATTGATTTATATATCAGGTAGTTTATTGGGGATGGGTATAGCATATTACTATTACATGACACATAAAAATGATAAATATTTATTATGTAAATTATTAATTATTACGAGTGTTATAAAACTATTATTTTATTATTTATTCCCAAAAAGTCCATTAATGTTATATTCTTTAACTTCAAAAGATCAAACCGACGCCTGGGCAGATATTTATACTGAAATGAAAAATCGTTGGATTATTTCGTTGGCATTTGGTTTCTTTGCTTATATATTTTTAAGTTTAGCGCTGATTAAATGATAAAATATTCCCTTGAAATTCATGATGATTATTAACTAAATCCATATATAAATTCTCTAAATGTTCTTTTTCCTGTTCATTTTCTGTTTCTACATAGCATTGTTCTACCAGTTTATTCACACCGTGGACAATTTGTCCTGGTAATTCATTACCATTCCATGTCGCCCAATTACCTAAATAACTATCTGTTAATGATACTTTTGGTATTGACTCACAAATTAATTCATTATGAGTTTCAGATATCTCGGTGGCATCTTGTTTTGCCTTATATAGCGCCCATGCTCCAATACACATACAGTGGTTTTTATTAAGTCTCCCCTGCGACCAATCACTTTGACCTGTATCGCTTGAAAATCCAGCGGTTGATGCATTTACATCGAAACATATTTGATGAACGCCTCCACCCATTTCACTACAAAATCCCTGTGAATCCCATGATCCACTCCCATCAGCTTCTTCACCCCTGCATTTTTTCAAAGGTTCTCCATATATATTTACCAATGTATCATGTGTATCGCTCATATTTTCCATAGGTTCAGAACAATCAAATCGTTCGGGGACGCTCGGTGTTTCCGTGTTTCCTACAAGAGATAATAAAACAAAAATATCACCCATCCCACCTTGTAGTTCTTCGGGTCCTTGACATATTCTCGTAGTACAATAATGATCTGCATCAATTACATGTATTGCAGGATCATAATGTACCGGTAATTCTGTCATTTCATTTTGACCAAACAATATGGCTACAATCAATCGTCCCGAACTAGCCCGTACACCATTCATTGTAACACCATTTTCACATTGATACGCTGTTACTTGGGGGGGGATATTTCCTGCATTGATACATGGATCGTCAATTGTTATCACATAGTGTTCATATATCCCGTCACTTAATTGAACTGAATGGGGTTCCACTTTTGCATATTTCATTAAATCACACGGACATGGTGTGCAACAACGAAAATACCTACCAAACCATTCTTGTCCTGATAAATCTTTTAAAACAATCATATTTGAAATGACCCCCCCTGAACGACTGGGAGATACAATCGAACCACTCACACCACAATAGAATTGATTATATAATTTAAAATGTTCGCTATCTAAATCCATATTATTTACAAAATAATGATAAAACATCGGTCCTCCCGAATTACGCCCTCCATCGGGGAAAATACTTCGATAGTGATTCTCCATAAAATCATCGAATAGAGATTGTTTCTCTTCCATACTAAACCCCTCTACTAAAGGTTTTTTCTTACTAAACAAGAATACTATCAAAAATAATAATAGTAATCTAACAATTTTGATTGTGTTTTTATCCATTCTATTATTAATAATTTTTTTAATTTAAATGATCAACCAAAAATTCAATTGGCATTGGTCCTGCGTTTAAAATCTTTTCATGAATATCTTTAATATTGTGTCCTTTCTCGATTAATTTATGAATTGTATGTAAGAATACTTTTTCTCCGATTTTATATGTAATTGCCTGTCCGGGATCATTCATATATCGTAAAATCGCCTTATCAATTTGCTTTTCGGTATAATTTGGTAAATAATCCTTCAGCAAATTAGAACATTTTTGATAATCCCAACCAAAGTAATGGATTCCTGGATCAATTATTAATCTTAATGAACGTAATATTTCGTATTGAAGTTTGTAATAATATTGAAAATCATCTTTATAATCCCCTAGATTTTCACAATATAATGCCCAACCTTCCGAATAACTATCATCTCCCAATTTTAAATAATCTGGCGTTTTTAAACGATTTTGTTTTAATATTTGTAAATGGTGTCCAGGGATACCTTCATGAAGACTTAACACATATAATTCATTTTTATTTACGGTTTCTGGGATAAATGTATTGATATAAAATGTACCTTTTTTCTTACCCTTTAGATCACCAGATACATAATATGCGAAATATCGTTTGTTTTCCATTGTGATTGATTTAATCTTATATAAATCTTTATCATGAAATTGACCGTGGAAATATTTTGGATAAATTAATTTTTGTTGATTTGTTTGGATCTTTTTTAAAGATGTAAGAATACTTTTTTTATTACTAAATACATCTTTTTTAACCTCTGCATCAATATCGTCTAAACCCAAAACTTTCGACAAACGTTTTTTTTCTTTCATCAATCTTTTAAGTTCGCTAAAACCTAATTTTATTATCATATCAGGATGTATCTTGTTTAACGTTTTATATTGAATTATCTTCTTATAAGCCGCTTTACCACCCTTATATTGCGATAAACCCAACTGATTATCTTTCGTAAAAGGATAATATTCATCTATTAAAAATGTATTTAATTTCTTTAAACTCTCTACTAAATATTTAGTAACATGGATATTCCACTCTTTTGGTTTTCTTTTATTTTTATTTTCATATAAACTATGTTTTAATATATCTGTCATCGTTTCTATCATTTTATCAACTGTTTTTCTCGGTAAACATATGTTTTTATCCATACCCGATTTCATTTTTTGAATGATTTCATCCGTAATAATTGGCAGTGTTTTTAATCGTAACATAAAATCAAGATAATCTTTTCTTTTTTCAAAAATGTAAAGACCATTGCCACTACATTCGGTTACATAGTCAACGATTATATTTTCATTTAAATTAATGGGCATATACATATAAATTTCATATTTCATCTCCATATGTATGTTATGTTTAATATCACGTAATAAGATACGGTCATATAATGTAAGGGGGTTTTTCTTTTCCAATATTTTCTGATACTTTATATCCAGAGTATGTAGTTTTTGATAATGTTTTTCGGAATAAATGTCAGGTAAAACACCTTTTAAATGCAAATAATTATCAAATAAAAAAAAATCATTCATAGTAGGGTCTATCTTAATTAATTCATGTAAATATTTATCACATAATTCCATATATATAATTACAATATATATAATTACAATATTTTATATATCTTCTAGATTAATTTCTTCTTCTGATGATGAAGATGAGGATGTTTCTTCATTAATATCTGTATCCATCGTAAATTCAATACCACCGTCAATTTCTTCGCAATATTCATTCTCTTCATTTGTATTGATAAAATCAGGGATGTGATTACCAGATTTTAATTGATGTACATGGGCATCTTCGTATTTTTCAATAATATCACACTTTGAATCTTGGAAGTCTCTTAATGAAATAAGGACAATATCTTTCACATTTACAAAATTCCTTTTTTTCATAGTACCGCAAAGTATCGCGATGCGAACTTTCCCATCGAAGCACTTTACATCAAACCTACAATTCCCTTTACAAGCAGTAATTTGTGCATATTCCTGGCCTTCTTCTTTTAAACGTAATGTTTTGGTTTCATATCCTCCTTTCTTTCCACGCTTATGTTTCTTCCCGCCTTTTTGATTACCACGACCCATATTATTGTATTATAATTAAATAAAGTAAGCATCAAATTTTTAAGTTAAAATTTGATATTATTGTTTTATCTTTTTTTAAATAAAACAAACATGGTTCAATATCTATTGATTACAGAATCTCCTGCAAAAGCAAAAAAAATCCAAGGGTTTCTATCAAATCAATATACCGTTAAATCTTCGTGTGGCCATATTACTGATCTCGAAAAAAAGAAACTATCGATTGATGTTGATAATGATTTTAAACCTACTTACAAAGTTACAAGTGATAAAAAAGATGTAGTTAAAATGCTCAAAGAAAATTCACGGGATAAAAATGTTATTTTTGCAGCAGACGATGATAGAGAAGGTGAAGCAATCGCGTGGCACACCTCTCTGGTACTAAAAACAGATATTTCAAAAAAAAACCGTATTGTTTTTCGGGAAATTTCTAAAAAAGCAATCCTTAAATCACTCGAAAAACCTAAAAAAATCAATATGGATGAAGTTAACGCACAGCAAGCAAGAAGAATGATTGATCGTCTCATAGGATTTAAACTATCACCTTGTCTCTGGAAGCATATTAGTACATCCGAAACAGGCTTGTCTGCTGGTAGAGTTCAAAGTGCACTCCTTAATCTACTTAATGAACGAGAGAAATATATAGAATCTTATGAACCTGAACTACAACTCGATATCAAAGGCTCATTTAAGGATCTAAAAGACACAGAGTTTATCTTTACAAATGACGAAATAGACCTTGATGATGAGTTTCTTAAAAAACTATTCAAACTGTTTAAGAAAAACCGAACATTTAATGTCCGCGATACAAGTAAAACAAAAGATAAAACATACCCCAAAAAACCATTCATTACATCTACCCTTCAGACATCCGCTCAAAACGAACTCGGTTTCCCTGTTAAAATGACGATGGATCTGGCACAAAAACTATATGAAAATGGACACATTACTTACATGCGCACAGATTCAACATTTATATCTGAAGAATTTCAAGCGAAAATTAAAGAACATGTTGGAGATACTCTCTATCAAAAACCAAATGAAAAAAAGGTAAAAGGGGCACAAGAAGCACACGAAGCAATCCGTCCTACAAAACTTATAAGTGATTTAAATGTATCGTCCGAAGAATCTCGTCTCTATAACATGATTCTAAAAAGGACAGTCACATCACACATGAAACCAGCTGAATATGATGTTTATCGTATTAACCTTTCAAATGATGCAATCAAAAAGTATGGCTACTTTACAACTAAATATAGAGAAATTACATTTCATGGTTTTCTATCTTATGGAAAAAAGATAGAAAATAATGAAGAATTGAATGAACCTGAATTTCAAGAAAGCTATCATTTAGAAGAATGCATGTGTACAGAAAAAGAATCAAATAAACCGTTGCTTTATAATGAATCAGGGATTGTAACATTACTAGAGGAAACTGGTATAGGACGACCATCGACATATGCCGCCATAATAGGAACTCTTTATAACAGAAAATATACCGTGATTCAAGATATAAAACAAGAAGATATTGAATTAAAAATACACCACCTTACGAAAGATAATAAAATTATCAAGAAAACAGATATTCAAAAAGGTAAAATTATTAAGAAACGGATTCAAACAACACCCCTTGGGAGAAACGTTTTGGAATATTTGAAACAATATTTTATGAATATTCTTCATAAGGACTTTACTGTGAATGTTGAAAATGATCTTGATAAAATTGCAAAAGGAAAATTAAATTATGTCGATGTAATCCGAAAAGTGTATGATTCATTTATAACAATCGTAGATCAACAAATGAATCTCAAAAAATCATCAAATCTTAAGCTTCTTGGGGAAAAACAAGGTAAGAAAATATATATTGGTAGTGGTAAATTTGGTCCCTATATTCAAATGATTAATCAATCAAATCAAAAGAAAAATGTAGGTGTTCAAAAATATCTTGAAATGTCAAATATCGATGAAAAAGATTTCACCTTTGAGGAGGCAATTAAATTTCTCAAGTATCCTAAAAAGATTAATGATGAAATTGAAATACATATTGGACCCTATGGATATTACATGAAACACAATGGTAAAAACCATAAAATAAATCAAACGGGAAAATATGATGAAGAATATTGTTTAGGTGTTATCAGAAAATAAAATTATCTGTAACCATTAGTCATTTATGTATATTATAAATTATAAATTATAAATAATAAAATAATTATATTCAAAAGGGTGTTTCTATTTTTTTGAAAAAAGGAACCCTTACTTTGTCAATTGTAAATATTGTTGTTTCACTAATAAAATTTCATCATCATCTTCTGAATTCAACTCTACAATATCTAATATTAAATGTTTCGAAGTATTCATTATGATTTTCTGACAATATAACTAATTGGTAATTTTATGATATTATTATGATGCATAATTTTACGTACAGAGTTGTAAATCACTTGAAAATAACATTTACATTAAATGCAATAGACATACGGGGTTTATCACCCGTGTGTTTAGGAACTGAATGATATATTTCACTATCCCATAATGCCAAATTACCATCCTTCCCTAATTGATCCATTATAATTTCATTTTTATCATTATCATAAAATATTAATGGAGTATTTTTTTCATCGGAATACCCACTATCAACATAGTAACAACCAGATAAAGTATTTAAACCATGATTATGTATATTATTATATCCTTCATATCTATTAATATTACCCCATATATCTTCAAGTTCATAAAAAATTTTTTTTTTATCTTTAAAATACTCTTTGATATTTGAAAGAATGAATAATTCAAATGCTTGTATTGTATTATTCAATCTTTCATTATTATAATCTATTTTCAAAAGATTTAAACTTTTTGGAGATTGCCACCCCCCTACATTTGAGACTCTATCAGAAGTATATTTTTTTTCTAAACCATTTAATATTATTTTAAGATTATCATTTATTTGTTTTTTATCTTTTTCCATAATGTTTGATATTAATATTTTTTCATTGTCGAAAAGATCTTCTTTTTTTATTGAAAAATTTAAGGCAATCGTACTTTTTAATAATTCTATTATTTTTTCATTAATATTTATCATATTAGGGTTAATTAATAAACCTCTATAATAGTGATCTTTACCCTTTTGATAATCTTTTATATCATAGTATGCTAATCCTTTCAGTAAATATGCCCAATGATTATTTTGATTGAAACTAATTATTTTATCACATAATTCTAATACTTTTGTAGTATCCATTTTTTTTTTCTTTCTTTCAATGTTATAATATGCAACAGCGAGTTCATAATAAGCTGGTGTATAATCGGGATATAATTTTATGAGTTTAGTTCCTATTTTAACAACCGTTTCATATTCCCTTAAACGATTCAATAAAACACATTTATTAAAGTTTGAATATAAAAAATGATTATCCAATTCAATCGCTTTATCAAGATAATATAAAGAATTTTTAAAATCATTTATTTGCATATATGTGTATCCTAAATCAGTTAAAACAATTTTTGTTTTAATTGATTCTTTTTTAAAATATAAAATAGCATTTTTAAAGTCACTTTTATTCAAATAATTTTTTCCTATTTTATAATTTTCGCCCATTTAATATATATATGTAGATAAAATTACACTTTTAATATTCGCACCGTATATTCTTTATCATATGCTTTAACGGGGGCTAGTAGGTGGAGATACTGGATCTATAAAATTATCTGTAACCCATATTTTACCTCTTAATATTAATTTTTCATCATTTAATCCATTTTCTCCATTTCTATCAGCTGTAATATCAAACCGACACATTAAACATTCTTTTTTATCTATATATCCAACACCATTACATTTAGGACATATGTACCACATGTTATTTAATTATATTATTATATTTTTTTAGATCATTTATAAATATATTAGTTTCTTCGGGTGTTACGGGAACATTGTTCATTAAAGCATGCTGCTTACAAAAACATCTATAAAAAAAGGGAAACCATGCTGTTTTATTACACCTTTCTCCTTTATTATTACCTTTCGTTAAAATATGATTACATTGATAATCCATTTAGTAAAAATATATTATTTTTTTTAAATATTATTCAAAAAAAATAATATACTAAATAAGATACAAATATATCAATTGTATAATGTTGTCTTGAAGAAATAAGTGATAATGGACAAACATATTTTATTAAATATTTCACATAACTATTATATTTTTCACTAAAAAATATAAAAAATATAGTATGACCACTGAACATCAAATCATGGGAATTAACAAAAAGTAATTGATAATATGATTTATTTTCAATAAATGGAACGCAAGTTGGTAGTGTTGTTGATATTACAAATATTGGTCTAATTAATAATGAATTTATTAATTTAGAATAATCGATATTATTTACTTCATTAGATAATATATGAAAAAAAAATAATAATAATAAAATATAGTCTGGTAACTTAATATCTGTAACTGGTAAAAAATCATGTAATAGATCCGGTAATGGTTTATATGGTTCATTTAATAATAGTGATCTTTTGGTTGCATATAAACTTGCTAATTTATTAATAGATATTAGGAAAAGAATAAGAAATAAATTTTGCATTTAATAAAAAATATATTATTTTTTTTAAATAATTTAAAAGTATTATATAAATGATGAATAACATGAATAATATGAATACATTTGAACAAATCCCACCCAACGAAATCACTTTTTTTAAAGAAAAAGTGCAAAGATGGTTACACGTTGATAATCAAATTTCACAATTGGAATCTCAAATTAGAGACCTTAAAAAAGTAAGGAATAAAGAGTTAGAACCCGAAATAACAAAATTTATGACGACGCATAATGTTTCTGATCTTAATACTGAAAATGGAAAATTAAAATGTCATGAAAGGAAAACAAAAAAAGGATTAAATAAAAATAACATCAGAGAGAATTTATCTAAATATCTAACCGAACAAGATAAATTAGATGAATGTATGGATGACCTATGGAAAAATCGTCCTGTAACTATTTCATACAAATTACAGAAAGTAAAACCGAAGAAAACTCAAAATAAATAAGATATAATATATAGATGGAAGAATATGTTCTTCGTAAAATATCAAAACAGAAAGATAAAAAATATTATCATAAATATTACGATGTGAAAGGAAAAGAAATAAAAGATAAAAAATATATTGAAAAAATAATCGGGGATATTTATATATCCCCTGCATATGATAATGTAAAAATTAATCTTAAAAAAAAATCCAAAATTAGAGCGATTGGATATGATGATCAGAATCGTTCTCAATATGTATACAATAAGGACTATATTGAATCACAAAAAAATAAAAAGTTTGATCATATGTCTGCGTTTGGAAAGAAATTTACAAAAATAAATCAAACAATTAATGAAGATTTGTATTCTCCAAAGGATTCAAAAGAAAAACAAGTTGCTATGATATTAAAATTAATTATGGAGTGTCACTTTCGTATAGGAAATGAACGTTATTCAAAAAAATATAATTCATATGGTACAACTACGTTAGAAAATCATCATGTAAAAGTTAAGAAAGAGAGTGTTATTATTGATTTTATTGGTAAAAAGAAAGTGAGAAATATATGCACAGTTAAAAATAAAAAAGTAATTAAGACGTTAAAAGAAAAAAAAAAGACTCTTAAGAAAAAAGATCGTATCTTTTCGTATCGCAAAGGGAATAAATATTTTAATATTCAATCATCTGATGTAAATAAATATCTAAAACATTTCGGCAAGTTTACTGCGAAAAATTTTAGAACATGGGGAGCAAATATAGAATTTATTGTCCAAATCAATAAATATTGTAGAAAAATGAATATTGTTAAACAGAAAGAAATAGAAACATGTATCAAAGAAAGCATCGAACATGTTGCATGTAAACTCCATAATACCAGCGCGGTATGTAAGGCGAACTATTTAGATCCGGAATTGATAAACTTTTTCAAAAATGAAAAAGAAGCATTTTTAAAACATTTTAATGTCCAATCAAAAGAAGAACTATATAAAAAATATGTTAGTTTTTTAGATAATATCTAGTTTATTTTTTATACATATTTTTCTTGCCGTTTTTCAAAATCCCTGCCTCTTTCCCCAATTCACCATCCTCGATTGCATAGATATATTGAGGATTTTCTCCAACAATAATATAATATTCTTTTCCATAGTGCTTGATAGAGGTTACAGTGATTTCTTCTTCGCTTGATTGTTCTAGATTATCATCTGTTTTATCTTCTACATCTGTTTTATCTTCAACATCTGAAAGCTCTTCCGTTGTTTCCCCTGAATCTTCAACATCTTCAACAACCTCTGTTACAACTGGATTTTCTAATTCATCTTTTACAGTTTGTTGTTGGTTAACTTCTTTCATTTTTTCGACTAATGTTTCTTTGTCTAATGTTTTGGAATTTTCTGTAATCGTATCATGATACCATCCATTAATACCCATACTTGATAAACCAACACATTTTTCGGTTGCATCAGTTAGGTTTGTGTGATTTTTATATCCCTCAACCGCGATGTTTACTTTTTCAGGATCATCAATCAAAGAATTACGACTTTCAGTTTTCCATAAATTTTCGTAATCTTTTTTTTCTTCTTCACCACCATTACTATCACTACTTTCTAATACTTGTTTCGTTAATTCATCCACTTGTTTCTGTAATTTCTTGATTTCTTTTTCGCGATTAAAAATTTCTTTATCTTTTGCCCTTATCATATCATATTTTGTTTTTTCGTCCATTTCTTTATTTGCATCGTCTTGAATTTTATTAATCATAATTTCATAATCATAGCATTTTTTTTCAGAAAGAGACAACATTTTATCTTTTCCTTCAATCTCTTTTAGTAGCTTTTGATTCATTTTATGTGTCAAAGAAATATCTTTCGTTATTTCTTTTATCTTTTCATCGCTTTGACTTACATTATCTTGATAATAATTGACGATATTGTTTATTTCTTGGATAATATTTTCTTTTGAGGTGAGTAAATCCATTTCTATCTATAATAAATATTCAAAATAATTTTAAATATTTTTATATAGTATATAATGTTTAACAAAGAACATTGTTCTCCAAGGAAAGAAAAAATACAAGATAGTTGTTTATCAAAGACATTATTAATTAAATTTTCTAAAATTCTTAATAAAAACTATGGAGCAAATATTAAAATCAAGAAACGCTCAAAGAAAAAAATTTTTGAAGAAATATCCGAATTTCTAAATAATAAAAATAATTGCAGCACCGAAAGTTGTTGGATAAATATCGAACTATTATCCAAGCATTTATCTTCAAGGGATATTAAAAAAATAAATGCTTTTTTCAAACCACGGGAACCAAAAGAGTGGATTGAAAATCCAAATACATGGCTAACTACGACCGATATTAATAATGTTATGGAACAGTATGAAAAAAAATACCCACATTTTAAATATTATGGTGCTACGCCAATTGATTTTAACCTTAAATTTATAGATAATACATGCAAGGTTAGTGATTTATGTGAAATTGATCTTAAAAAATTAAAAAATAAAAAATGTATTGGGATGGTTTTTAATACGGATACCCATAATAAATCAGGACAACATTGGTTTTCGATGTTTATAGATATGAAAGGTATAAATATGGATGAACCAGCGATTTATTATTTTGATTCAGCGAAACCCATCAAGAACATAGAAGAAATACCTGTCCAAATAATAAAATTGATCGAAAAACTACAGATCCAAAACAATTATAAATTTAACATTTACTTCAATGATATTCGTCACCAATATGGTAATACTGAATGTGGTGTCTATTGTTTACATTTTTTAACAGAAATGTTAAAGGGGAAATGCTTTCTGGATTACAAAGGTGGAGATTTAACAGACAAAAAAATAGCCAGCTACAGGAAGAAATTTTTTATAAATATAAATATAAATAAATAATCTAATAGTATAATATACGATTATGAATTACATTAATAAATTAAATAGAATATTATTTAAAAAATGGAATATCACCTTTAAAAAAAAAAATATTGAAAAAATTATGCTGATTTTTACTTTATTCATATCTTTATTTTCATTGACAATACATTACTATATTTATAACAAAAATGTAACAAGGATGAAGTTATTAAAAGATAAAACAGAATTAATTAATGAAAAATCATTCGAAATTAACGACAAAATTGATAAATTAGACATATCATGTCCCGAATGTCCCGTCATGCCAGAAGTAATTATTCCCCCGTGTCCTTCGTGTATTTGTCCCGAAAAAAAGTATGAATGCCCTGATTGTGTATGTCAACCTCCACCTCAAAAAGAAATACAGACTATAAAACATACAGGAGTTAATTCAAATAAAACAAATTCAAATAAAACAAATTCAAATAAAACAAATTCAAATAAAACAAATTCAAATAAAACAAATAAAATGAAAAATATCCCACCAAGTGAAAATACGGATACAATTGAATCTTCGAATAATTTTTTTAGCAACTTTTATTCATTATTTAACAGTGAAGGGGGTGAAGATGAACCAATCATTACAGAAGATGTTATTTTAAACAATAATCCAAGAAATAATAATAATAATAATAATAATAATAATAATAATAATGAAATACACGACGAAATACACGACGAAATACACGACGAAGAACATGAAATCATAGAGGGTTTTGAACCGATACCAGGGTATGCATTGGTTGATAGGGAAAGATAATATACGTTTATCTGTTATTTTTATAAACTTGTTTTAAAATATTATAATGTCCCTTTATGAACAATTTCATTCTGATATTAACAAAAAACACATGTATGGTCTGATATGTGATATAATGAAAAAAGAAAAAAACATAGATATTACTAATAAAACCGATAATTATGATTCTTTTTTAGAAAGTATCCCGAAAGTATTTGAAGAGAATAATGCCGATGAAATAGAACAAATGAATCAATATCTGCTTGATACAAATATTCAATATTTTACAGAAAAAAATACTTTGCCTATCATTAAAGACGAGTTTGAAAAATTATTAGAACAAAGGGAGAAACAAGATCTAATATTAGATAAACAAGATAGTAATAAAAATGAAGATAATATTACATATGAAGTTAAAGAAGCGAATTCAGAAGATTTGAATACGTTGATAAATAAAATAGCCCCAATTGAGAAATATGTAAATGAAATAAGCCTTGAAAGTGATGAGAATAATGAGAATAATGAGAGTAATGAAAGTGATGAGAATAATGAGAATAATGAGAGTAATGAAAGTGATGAAAGTGATGAATTAATATACTGTCATTTTAATTCGAGCAAACGGACAAACATTCATTCGTCGAGATATAACTACCGTATTAATCTAGAAAATGTGAATATCCCATTTGAAAAAATAAATACGATTTCCAAAATAATCATACCAATAGAAGATAATTATATTTTTAGTATCCCTGTATTCGTTTTAACGATCCCTGAATTAAATACATCTCTACATATGCAACAAGCGGAGGTGATAGAAGGTACAAATAGAAATTATGGAGTATATAAACCGATACAAAAACACATTCTAAAAAATAGCGGAACCTTGAAAATAACGATTGATATAAGAGATATAAGTGAAAAAAAGTATTCGGTATATGATATTTTAAAAGTAAATATTGTTGAATTAAAAAATAACCGTATTTATTTTACATGTTCTTCAATACATAAAAATGACTATAAAACTGGAGATTATATCAAAATCATTAATAATAATTCTCATAATAATCTATTTCACATTTTCCAAGAACCATTAAAAATAAAAAAAATACAAGATAATATTTTAGTATGCGATTATAGAGGTTTAGAAGAGTTAGATGACCGTATCTATACTAATATAGATATGAAAATAATGAATATGAGTAATCAAAATATCATTTATTTTAATTAAATCGTGGTTTTTGATGAAGTAAATACCCTAATACATAAAAAGATACAATTGAGATAAATGTATTTGTAGATGTTTTTTGTTCTTTAATTATGTAATATAATATCGGCGTTGATGCAATATACATGAGTGAATCCGCTTTAACCGCTTTTGTTCCGTAATGCTTTGCATATTCTTTGAATTCATCAATCACACGATTCATATTTTTCGGAGATGGGTTAATAACAAAAAAGTAAAATAGAAAATCATGCACAATTTGAACGAATAATACAATTGCTAGAAATTTAATAAATTCATTTTTTTTCGTTAAATAATTATTTTTTATCAGAAATTGATATATAAATTTAGAAAGATAAAAACCTATCATTAAAGATAAAATATCTAATATGATGGCCGTCCATCCTAAATTACCATACCAATTTATAATCGCAGGACTTGTTTGTTTTGTAAATTTAAATAATATTAAAATAAACACTTCAATTATACATGAAGTTGTTAAGAAATGGAGAAAGTTTAAGTCGTTAATCATTATAAAATAATAAATATATTTATTATATTATTATTATATATTTATTATTGTTATATTATAAGATATGAACCATCAAAAAAAGATTGTAAATATTGAGGGGCCAAATCCATGTACAGATAAATTATCTGACATTGAATATCTTGAACATATGATACCCCATCATCAAGTTGCGATTGATATGAGTAATATGTTAACACCATATTCAAAAGATCCAATAATACTACATTTATGTAGAGATATAATCCGAAAACAAAGTTATGAAATATGGGAAATGAATTTTATGAAAGAAAAACTTGCAGAAACTACTTTCGCGACGGGGAAATGGATTACTGAAAACACGACCACAAAATTAGATCTTTTTGAACCAATCATGTCAAAATCAAAAGATGGAAATTGCAATCCATTATTTTTCAAACCGAATGACCATGAAGAACATATGAAACATATGGACATAAACGAGACAAGCTACCTTGAACATATGATACCTCACCATCAAGTTGCAATTGATATGAGCAGAAGATTATTAATACATACTAATAATAGTTATTTGTTAGATTTCTGTCGAAAATTGATAATTGATCAACAAGGTGAAATCCATAATATGAACTATTTACTTAAAAATAAATATAACCACAAAAGTGAATTATTATAACGATAGTTTAAATATACGTTCGCCTCTTAAAATGAGATATTCGCTTTCTTCAACCGTTTCAAAATTTTCAATATAATTTTCATAGCTAAAAAGCCTCACAAAACTTTCTTTTTTATGTGGAGAATAAAACAATTTTTCGGAAATGTTGTATTTGATAATAGTCCCTAATAAATTATCCTCTGAAATTATCTCTTCTAATCTTGGAAAAATACTTCTACTTATTTTGGTTTGTAATAGATACTCGGGGATTTGATAAATACTTTGAAAAACGGAGAATTTTTTACCTAATTTTTTATTTAGTGGATGATCTTTCTTTTCGTAAAATGAAAGATGATTACTCGCGGGATCATAGTCCGCTAACCGTAAACCATTTTCTCTGATATATCTTATGTCTATATTATCCCCTTCATCCTGAACACGATAGTAAATGAAAATATCTTGCTCATTTTTCCTTGCCAATACAACATAATTATCAGGTTTTATATGGAACATAAATTGTGATTTAAACTGTTTTTGATCAATCTCATTTAATTTTGCAGATGTGATACCAGGGAAATGAGATTCTTCTTGATTCAATTTTTTAGAATATCGCAAACATTTTTCATTTAATTGAATATCGTCTCTCGTATTTTGTATACAATCTACAGATGCTTCTTTAATTATTTCGGTTATTTTAGAACTAATATTATATTTTTTTTCCATGATGTCAAATAATATTTGATCGACGGTTCTATCATTTGTTTCTTTTTTCATCGATAGTATTTTTGTAATTGATTTATAAACGTTTTTATGTTTTTCATTTAACATTTTTTTAAAATCTCCATCGCCTTTTTCGATATTTAAAACTTCGATCCATTCTAAAGATTTTATTGAATCAAAAACTTCTTCGATTGTATCTCCTTCGGGTAATAATGATAAATATAAATACTGTTCAACATCTCTTTCATCTTCTGGGAGATCAATATGAGATTCCATTCTCGCGGCGCGTCCCAAAACTTGATCTACACGGATATAATTCCAGAAGGGTTCCATAACATGAACTTGTCTGACGGCCTTTAAAGAAATACCTTCTGCTCCAGAACTTGAAATAAGTATAATTTGAATATATTCACCCCTTATATTATTAGGATGATTGAATGCTTCTTTATTAATACGACGTTGTTCTTGTGATTCTTTACCTGTGATAAATGTATATCTTTTGTTTATCTTTTTATTTGAACTCAATGAATCGATATCCTCTTTTTCAGAATCATATTTTTCGTATCCATTCTGAATTAATATTTTTTCAAACGCCTCTGACCCTGACTCATGTCTAAAATCACTGTAATAAAGGATCTTACCAGTTGGAACATCGGATTGATTAATAAACTTTTTCATATTTTTGATAATATTGTAAAACTTTGGAGAAAATAATGCAAGGGTACCATCATAAGAAAAATGGCCATTTTGAGCCATCATACGATATGCTTCGTCTTTTTTAACTTCATCTCTTTCAATTCTAAAAGAATCATCTTCATAAACAATATTACAATTTTGTCGTGTCCGTATATTATACGTAGAGTTTCCTTCTTCATTATAGAGATCTCTTCTTCTTATCTGCTGTATTTTCTTCATTTTTTCTTTTAGATACTCTTCTTCATAATTAACCCACTGGGTTGATGTCATAAAACAGGGGACAATATTAATATTATTTACAATTTTGTAGTCCTTATATTTAGGGATAATCTTCGGTTCTATTATCTCTGGCATATTGACAATTGAGGAACGATCAATCGGATAATAGGATGTTAGCCCCATCAACATTCTTCTCAATAAGACTTGTTTTTTTTCGGGGATCTTAAAATTATCGTCTAAAAAGTATTCGACAAAGTTTTCATTCTTTGATAAATCTAGAATTGTATTATTTTCATATAAATCAAATAGACGTTGTTTACGATTAAAAATTAGATTTAAATCTTCATCATAAATTTCAGGGATACCTTTCTTTAATTTATTGATTGATGTATTTGATAATTGTTCTCTATTTGGTGTGATTTTATCAGCATCAAAAAATTTTAATAATCCGATTGATATTTCGTCAAAAAAATCATCGTAACTGTGGTTATTAAACTTTACCGTCTTTACAATATCGCCTTCAAGGATAGATTCAAAATTAGTTTTGTTTTTCATAAATGAGATAACTAATTTACCCTTATTTCTAGATACATGCAACTGCTCTATCGATGAATTCTTTTGATAAAATTCTTGACGTAGTTCTTGCTGAACCTCAAAATCATCTCTTTCAGATAAAACGGTGTAATTAAATATATGTAAGACACCTCGTAACATATTATAAAGGATCGCAATTTCGGCGGGTTTATTAATAATGGGTGTTCCTGATAAAAATATGATTTTTACGTCTTCACTATTAATGATCCAATCATAAAAAACATTTGCAGGGGCACTACCATTCATAATTTGATTGATAAAATTGTGAACTTCATCAATTGTGATTACATTTTCTCTAAATGGAGATAAAACACCATGTGTTTCAACATTTTCTTGATATTTTTTAACAAAATATGTGACTAACCTTTGATTACTAGTCCCAGCATCATCTTCTCCATCCAATTCGTCGGGTATAACATCTCTAAAATTAACTTTATCTACTTCTGGAAAACCATTGTAGTGGATAAAGTTATATTTAAGTTTTATAAGGAAGTTTATTTGTTGTTCAATGAAAAGTTTTTGTTCTTCGGTAAGCTTATTACATTCGCCGTTAAATGTCTCCCCTGATTTTAAGATTGGTTCTCCATTGTGAGTATATATCGTTCTATTTTCATTTATTATGTTGGGGGATTGCAGATAAATACCTTTGATTTCATTTATTTTTTGCATTATCCGTTGGACGTTTTCTTTGATATTTTCATCTTCATCAATCGCTTTTTTAAGATTTTTTTTAGTCGCATTCACAATACCATTAATTATTTTTTCATTGATTCCATAATCATCATTTAACATTTTTCTTAATTTTAAATCGCCCTTTATTTCTTGCAAAGGGTAAAAAATCCAATTGTTTTTCTCGACATTAAATAATACATCCCCCCAACCACGAACTTCTTTAATAAATTCGGTTTCTAAAGATGCAGGTAAGAAAGTAAAGATAGGCATTGATTTGGACAGTCCTTCGGCCGTAACAACTGATGTCGCAGTTTTACCAGTACCCAACCCATGATAAACAAGTAATCCCCTGAATGGTGTTTCAATCGACAGATATTGTTTTACAAAATACTGATATATTTTTAATGATCTTATTTTTTTTCTTTCTTCTTCTGAATCAGGTTTCGGTAAGTTCTTAAGATATTGTTTGTATCCTTCTATCTGTTCTTTATAAAATGTTTGATTTACCCAATCAATAAATGCTTTCCTTTGTGGTATCACACCATTAAAAATATCATCTTTTACTTCCTCTATTTCTCCAGATGGTTTTTTATCTTCATCCTCTATATCTTTTCCATAGTTATAACCATCCACATATGCCGTCTCCAATGGATGAAACCCATATTTTTTTCCTAATTTATCACATAATTCTAACCATTGGGGGGTTGGTATTCTTGATTCGTTCGGCGTCCCTTTGGGTCTACGTCTATTTACAATACCACGAACTTCATCTTCTGTTTTTTCTGGATCAAAACTCGTATAAAAAGAAGTCAAAATATCAACTTGTTCTTCAAATGTAAAATATTTTTCGTTTTTAGCCTGTATTCTTGAGATAACTTGAGGACCAGGTGATAATGTTTCAACATATACCTCTTTATCATCCTCCGTCTGTAACAAAAAAACATCTTTCGTTTCTTCCTCTTCATAATCTTCCGGGAAAAATTCTCTTAATTTTTTATCTTTTTCTTTTTCATCCCATTCAGGATATACCCATTTCATATTTGCATAAATTTCAGGCTTTTGTTTTTTAAGCTTTAAAATAGTCACAAAAACTTTTAAAACAGATTTATCAATTGGTTCTACCGGTTCTCCTTTATAAATCCCCGACTTTAATTCTTTTAAAATATTTGCATTCAAATAAACTATCTCACCTTTAAAATACTTTAATAAGGTAAGATATACATTATCTTTAATAACATACTCTTTAGACATAAATATATAATTATTGAATATATTATTTATGTGATAACATTAAAATAAATCAATGCCTTTTTAGAAACATCTTGTTCTGATTTTTTTTTACTTATCCCTTTCCCAGTAATAATATGTTTACTATTATGATAAAGTTCGCATATAAATAATCCACTTTCTTCACATTTGCTGTGTTTATAAATTGGTTTGATAGAGTTTTCTTTATTTCTCTGAAAGTACCTTAATATTTGATCTTTATAATTTGTATCATTCATCAAAATATCTGTAAAATCTACATATTTTTCAACGACGCTAATAATAAATTTTTCAGCAATATCATATCCATGGTCCAGATAAAGAGCCCCGATAAATGCTTCAAAAACATCTTCTAAAATATTACTGTTTTGTTTACCAGAACATGTTTCTTCGACGTGTTTTGAAAGAACAAGATACTTTTCAAATGACATATTTTTTGATAACTTACATAGATTTTCACCGCAAATAATGCGTATTTTTAACTTTGTCAAAAAACCTTCATTTTGACCATGAATTTCATAAAACCTACGATATAAATATGCCGAAACAACACTCCCTAAAATTGCATCTCCCAAAAATTCGATTTTCTCATAAGGTTCATTCTGTAAGGGTAAGCAAGGGGCTCCTGGATATTCATAATCTTGATAATCTTTGAGCTTACAATAAGATTTATGAATGAAAGATAATTGATAAAAAGAAATATTATTTGGTTTAAAATCATTAATATTAAGGGAATTCATAATATTAACGACATCTGTTTCAGTAAGTAAAGAATTATTATTATTGTAAGGGTTTGCCTTGAATTTATCTTCTTTTAACATTTATATTATATTATATAATTACTTTTAGATAGTTTTATCTAAAAATTATCAAATTTATTTATAATATGATTTATATTCCTTGACCAGGGATAGTGTTACACTCGCCATCATTTAAAGGTTGTCTGGCTAAATCGGAGTCAATAGTTGACATCATCCAAGGACTTACTTGTGTTCTCGGATTTGGTGGTTCTGCGCGTAAGTTAAGGTTGGCATTTCTCAAACTTTGTCCAATCGTATTAACACCCACGTGGAATCCAGCATCTAAATAATTAATACCTCTTAAAATACCTTCTCCAACCTCCGGGACACCTTCATTAAACTCTTGAATTTGACTTGCTTGTCCTTCAGGTAAAAGATCTTGAGGAGTTAGTGTGTTTTGGGGATAACAATTTGCAGGAGCAGTTTCAATCCCTTGAATAGGAAGATTAAATTCATTGCCGGATGATTCCGATGCTGAAAGTTGAGCCGATCCTAAACCCAGTGAAGGTCCAGTAGAATTAACAGCAGCATCTAATGCTCCATTTCCACCTTGAACCATTTGTACATTCATCGGAGGAGATGGTGTGTTCAATAATTCCGAATTTCCAGGGCCGGCGTTATTCCCTGCGAATCCAACCATATTTGAATTTGCAGGGCGACTGTTATTGGTGGGAGTACCAATTATATTTTCCATACCTTCAATCATTGGTATTTTTATACCACAAACATCTCTTAATACATAAATACCAACCAATAGAAGAATACCATATACAATTAATTTTTGACAATCCATATTTATATATATATTACATAAAAAAATTTTTAAAATTACATTAATTTATTATTTAATCATCCATTTCCAATTTTTTCAATTCATTATTTTCATTTTCTATTTCTTCTTTTAATTGTTTAATACGTTCTTCTTTTTGTTTTAATTGTTTGATGCGTCCTTTTTTTAATTCTTCGGCTTTCTGTTTTTCTTCTTTTTGTTTTAATTCTTCTGCTTTCTGTTTTTCTTCTTTTTGTTTTAATTCTTCTGCTTTCTGTTTTTCTTCTTGTTTAAATGCATTTGTTATTTCTTCATTAAAAATATCATTATAATTGATATTTTTTTCACCCTCTTCTTCATCTTCTATTAAAGAATATTCTTGAATAATATTATATTTCGATTCGGATGAATCTTGGAATAATTTAATCTGTGAAACATAACAATCACAGTAAAAATTGTGTTTTAAAAACTTTAATCCTCTTAAATGTAGAATTAATATAACGTCCATATTTTCTTTAATTTCTTCTACATCAACAAATACGCGTTGCTGATTATAAACAGTACATTCAATCTTATTTTTAATAAGAGGTAATCTAAATCTTAATGTTGGACTTTCACCTTTTTTAAATGGCTTTGTAGTGCGTTTATACATATCATCAATTGATTCCAATGGTATTTCTTTCTGAAACCATTCTTCAGATTGATGTAATGTTTTTTTTATATTTTGATCGTCGATTGATAAAAATAAATCATAGAGATCAAAATTAGTGCTTGGTATTTCAACTTCTAAAAAAGGATTTTTTTTATCCTTTAACTCTCCAATATTTGTAACCGTTTTTAATTTAGGTGTTTGAATATATAGTGGCTGTAGGGTTTCTCCGAAACTAAATGAACCAAAATAACTAGACCCTAATTTTTCAGGGATAGAATAATTAATATCTTCAGGATTCAATTTATCGTATTTTATAATTGTCATTTTTTTTTTAACTATTAAATAGAAAGAATCTTGTTTATATTAACGCAATTGAATTTTTTTTACCTTCCACTTACAAATATATCTTTCATTAAACTTCCATATCTTATCAATATAAATATCACATTGCATTTTCGTAAATTTATAGATATTAGAAATACTACATTCTTCACCTTCTTTATTATGGATATCGATATCATACTTATTCTTTGAAAAGGGGGCCTTTATAATTAAATTTGGATCATATTTACCTTTCGCATCATGTTTAATTTGTGAATTATATAAATCAGCATCATCTTCCTCTAATCCTAAATATCCCATTTGTTGCATTTCTAAATTTTGTACAAAATTATAAAAACTATTCACTTCAGCATCCGTCCGTACATTTGTAAATTGCAAATATATCTGATTTGTCTGTCTATTAAATCCAAATGGTGCCACCATTATTGGTGTTGTCACATGTATTGGATACTTCCCACTTGATATTTCAATATATCCTAAATTAAGAATATCTTTTGGAGATTCATCGCTTTCTTCTTGATATTCATATTCTTTCTTTTTAGCACTACAATCTTTACAAATAAAATTGTTAAATTGTAAAGGTTGTTTTTCAAATAAATTATGGTGGTTGTTTTTTAAAAAAGGCATCTTATTATTTAATAAGTTAATAATCTTTAATTAATGTTTTTCTACGTGTCATGTTATTCCATAAAGAATTACACTGTTCATCGGGTGATACCATGCCACCCGTAATACTTGCACATTGTTCATTTAATGGACGTTGATAACCATACATGGTATCTGGAGTACAACTTTCTTTATATGTTTGGGTTGTTAAACATTTTGGATCTTTTGTTGTACTGACGCTATAATCACGATTAATAAATGAAGTAGATGCATTTGTTTTTATTGGATAATCCATAAAATAAGTATTCATATATATATTAATATAATATTAATATAATATTATTTTCTTATTTACTCTTTCTATCCGTTACTTTTTTCGAACACTTCTTCTTGATTTTAGTTTTGATGTTCTTTTTATTCTTTTTATTCTTTTTGTTCTTTTTGGATATTTATTTTTAGACTTAAACTCCAATGCTTTCTTATAATAAGTTTCAGCCCACAATTCACTAAAGTTCTTAAGACCAGATTCTTCACTAAACGTTGCACAACCCGCAAATTCTATTTCATTTAAAAAATAACTTTTACCATCCATTGTATTACCCATACAACACCCAAAGTCAATTCTAAGATACATAGGTGGATTTGAATATTTATTTAAATTTTTAGGATAATCTTCTATTATTTTCTTACTCATTCGTTTGATTTCATTAAGGACAGGTGTAGATACTTTACCAAACTCATTTGGATTTTCTCCATATATTTTTTCTTCGCTAAAAACTTTATCTGCGGCTTTCATAGCAACATAGTATTTGAATTTACCATCTAACCAAAAAGATTTTACTTCCCAAAATTTTGCAAATCCATCCATTACTTCTTGACAAACGAAACCAGGGAAACGTTTATGTTTTGTTAAATATTTAGAAACCTTCCCTTGAACATTTGGTTCATTAATATCAAACTTACCAATCCCTATATTCGCATAAGCATAATGAGGTTTTAAAACAAATGATTTCCATCCATGTTCTTCAACCTTTGCAATTAATCTCTTTATATTTCTATCTTTTTTAACAATAAATGTTGGGGCAATCGGTATACCCTTATCCTTATAATATTCTAAATAATCTCCTTTATTAAATAAAAACATCTGTTCTTTAAGGTTAGGATAAATATTAAGACTTGGATCATTCATTAATTTATAAACGCGATTGTACTCTTTGGTCCCCTTTTCCCATGCAAATAATAAATTTAAACTCACTAAAAAGTTAATATCATTTTTTCTCATTTTTTCTTCGTCAAATTTATTAAGATACATTATTTCAATGTCATCATATTTAGATTCCATCGCGGCAATAATCGCTTTTTCCAGTGGTATTTTACCTTTATATTTCCCTTTCTTAACAACTTCTAAACCTTTTTTCCAGGGTTTAAAAGGTTTCTGTAAAATATAATCGTTTGTACCTCCCCCCTGTTTCCAACATATCATTCCAATTTTGACCATAGTATACAATTATACTATATTTTAAAAAAGTAAATAAAAAAATATTATCTAGATGTCCTTCATATAGATGATAAAATTATAGATTCATTTTGAGTTCATCTACTTCACGATATGCAGTAGTCCCTTCATATGTATAGTATACATTTACTTTTTCACCCTTTTCATTTTCAAATATATCGACCACTTGAACACCATCTCCATAACCGGTTCTAATTTGTATCATAAATTTACCAACATATCTTGGTGTATTTGTTGTATAATATTTTTCATCTGGATATCGTCCTTCTTTTCTTGTTAGCAATGCAGTTTCATAATATTTATTTAGTTCAGGGGTTAAACGAAAGACTTCGATTTCTTTCATTTCTTTCATTTTTTTCATTTTTTTCATTTATGATTACTATACTATACTATATCAACTTTAAATTATTTTTTCTTCTTATTTTTCTTCCTAGATTTCTTCCTTGATTTCGTCCTTGATTTCTTCCTTGATTTCTTCCTTGATTTCTTCAAAGATTTATTCCTTGATTTCTTTAAAGGTTTCTTATATGTTCTTTTTTTCTTGTGACTACGACGTTTATTTTTTTTTCTACCGCCACCGACACCTGTGGAAGGAGATGTTGTACGGGATATTGGCGGTGATTGTGCACGAGATCCGGGTGGAGAACCAGGGGGGATATTCTGAATAAGGAAATAATTATTCGTTGGTCGTGAATATGATAAATATCCACCGATACCCGGTAAATCAATTAATGACATACTATTTCCCTCCTCTTCAATAGAACCATAAGTTTTTAATAAAAGATATCTCGCAGCCGAAACTCTATCATTCGCAACAAAATTATGATTAATCTTACTTACAGAGTATAATTCTTGTGAAAAGTCACCCATCAATTTTATCGCAAATATACCCATAATATCTTTTAATATCTGTTTATTTTGGGGATATTGTACAAGGGGGGACAAATCTCTTTCATCATCATCGTCTAGAAACTTATCAATAAATAATTTCGTAATATTATAAGCACTCAATGCAATGCCTCCATTACTAAAATCATGATCCAATCCCCCTACAATGCTTTCACCCTTATGGTTTTGAAAAGAAATAGTTGGTTTGTATCTTGATGGTGATCCCGCTACTTTGTCTATATTAATATTGATTTTTTTACCTCCGAGCGAGTTGCAGTTGCCATCCCCCCCCTCCTCACATACTTCAATATTAAAGGGTTCGGGATAAAGATCCGGAAATTCATCTCCTACTTTATTTTCTTCGGCTACAGGGATATTATTACAAACAGATTGAGGATCTATAATTGATGGTATGGGGCATATCCATGATGGTTGTGATTGAAACAATTTATCTTCTTCGGAAGTATCCCCAACATACTTTGACAATGGTGCGCTATTATTAATTAATTTCCCTGAAGCCAGTAAGTTCAACGTGGGGGTGGGAACACGATATCCTGGCGGAGTGGATATATCGTTTGTTAATAAGTTATCTTCCTTTTTAGATATATAATGAATACGACTATCCGCCCACATTTTATTATCATTGTAGCTTAGTACAGATAATTGTGTCGGATTATATATAGGCATACCGCTTGTATTTTCTATAAATAGCCCCCACTCCTTTAACAATACAGTTCCAAAATTTCTTAATTTAGATAAATTAGTTTTTGAAATTTGTAACTCTGACATTGGAGGTAAGTCAGATTCCTTTAATATTCCTTGAAAAAAGGACTTAAAGTTAGCGCGTTTCACGCCTCGTACCCACGTATTATATAATACGGTGTCCGCCCCCTCAACATTACTCCAATCGTCGGATGATATTAACCAAGACTTCTTCAATTCCTTCACAGGAAACTGGGAAGTTTCATCATTTAATTTATTTAATTTTTCTGGTTCATTACCACCCAACCATTCTTTGTATATTTCCAAATAGTCGTCCCATTTTTGAGCGTCTTTTGGGTTAAAACGGAGAGGCTCAACGGAGCTAGTATCGAACGTGCCAAGGGTCTGCGGAATTTTACGGGCCCGCCCAGAACGCCGTTGTTTCTCTATATTAGGTTTTACCCTGCGAGTTTTTAACAAATATTCATATTTTTCTTTCCCCGTTTTTCTATCCCAATTTGCAGGTCGGGTTTTGGCTCCGCCCTTTCGTTCATCATATTTTTCTTGTAATCTATCACGACTCGCTTTTAGTTTCGGGTCATGTTCAATTTTCCGATTCCCTTCATCTATTATTTCTGTAAATATATCTATTTTATTACAAAAATCATCAAAACCGCTTTCTCCCAATATAAGATATAGATAACATGCTAATGGAAATGTTTCAGGTTCATCTGAATATTCAGGAACATCTGAATATTCCCTTATTTTTAATACTGGTGAAGTTTGTTGAGTTGAAACTACTTCAGTAAGAGTAGCTCCACCACCATAACCGGAAAATCCCATCGCTCTACCGGATCTTTCTTTATCTTCAAGAAAATCATGTTTAAAATCATGGGCACATAGAAATAATAAATCATTCATTTTATTTGTTGGAAGTGAAATAGTATCTGTATCTATATCCATATTCATTTATTCTATATAATGTATACAATATTTTTAAAAAGTTAGAGTAAAAAGAAAATGGTATCTCAACGATAACTCATATATCAATACATTTTGAAAGGACAATCTGTATTTCAGATCATCTATATTACACAGGATATGTATTAATCATGTTAAAGTCATTAATAGGATAATTATGAAAAATGAAAAATATCCTTTAGTGTTGCAAAAGTAACTACATGGCGCGATTAAAGGTTGTGCCCACCTATTGTGAATATTCATTTTTATCTAGTTTATTTAACGCATCTTATAAGTTTTTTTACATAACGGGGAGTTGGGTCTGACTTTACAATACTTGGACGACAAAAATTCTTTTTCAAATAATTCTTCAGAAATTCTTCTTTATCTTCAGGATGATTATATTTATCATCTGCAATACGTTTTAGTAATTCTTCATTTTGCATATAGATAATCTCTTTCAATATATCCATTATGATAATTTTTAGATGTTTGATAATTTTTCATTATTAAAAAATCAAATTTGAAGGGTATTCTAATATTGGTTTAACAAACTATAACCGATTACAAAAAGTCATTTTCTAATGTCGATGAATGTTTATCTGGATGACAGAAAAAAATCAGATAAATGTTTTTATGAAACTCATCAACCTGAAATACTAAAACATATCGAAAAGTCAAATATATTCTTAGATAATCCTGTTATTCCTTATAAACCTGCATCAGATGAAGATGATATAAAAAATGTAACAGATACATATATTAATAAACGACCGTTTCAACTAAGAGCACAATTTACAGAAACTGCTAAAATTTCCACCGATAAAATGCACCCTACATTAAGGTTTGAGCGCCCTAATAATGCAACTGAAATTATTAAATTAACACAAATGTATAATAAAGGAGAAACATTACCTTATCTATTATGGGTGCTCGCTGACATAACAAATGTTAGTATCAAAAAACTAATTATCGTTGATATGCAAAAATTATATGATGATAAAAATGAACAAAACTATAAATTTAAGGATAAGTTTACTGTAAAGGGTAATAAAGATGATTCTTCATCATTTATTATTTTAGATGATCCAAAATTTTATATTTATTCATACATTGCTGATAACTAACTCTTTTTCTCTATTTGATAATTTAAAATATTCATAAATATTATCGTAAGTTGGATTTTCTCTGTGTAACCAATTCATCACACGCCCATTATTATATTGTGATGTTGCACAGATTGAAAATATAAAACGATACAAATCAGAACGATATAATTTTTCAACGTTTAAACCTTCTTCTTCTGTTTTTACAATTAAATAATGAATGTTATTACCTACGCCCGCAAGACCATCTATGAAAGTAGGGTTTATATAACCACTTCTAAATAATAATACTTTTTTATCTTCTTCTGTTGGTAGTTTATAATTTAAATATTGGATATCTTTTGTTTTGTCTGTCCTTACAAATGTTATTACTGGATGCTTGTGTGTTTCTGTTTTTTCTTTTTGACTTGGATTATCGTCTTTTATCATATCTTTGCGGATAAATAATTTATTGTTTGACCAATTGAATGCTTTATTAATAATACTTAAACTGTCATTTGTTAATAATTGTGGTATCATTTTGAGTTCTTTATTAAGCAATAAGCTAGAAGTATATACCTTTTTATTATAATTACATACAACCTTTGTTTCTTGATAGATATCTACATTTTCGATTAGATAATATGAAAATGTAGAACCAACACCAGGGAAGTATTTTTTACAGTTATTTATATCTAGATAATGTATTTGGTGTTTTATCATTTTATCCCAACAAGTTACTGTTCCGCCCATCCAACTTGTGGGTGTAATAAATAGAAGATAACCATTTTTTTTGAGTAAATCAAATGAATAATCTATAAATTTCGTCCATAGATTTGATTTACCATGTTTAGATTTACCATTTTTATTTCTTTCTTGGTAAGGTGGGTTTCCGATAATAGCATCAAATTTTATCTGTGGATCATACTCTAACGTATTGCAAACATATCCACGAATTTCATAATTATAGATTTCAATTATTTTATCCCAATCTCTCCATGCTTCTTCGCCCAGTTTTGATATTGCATGACATATTAATAATTCTTTCGTAATAAACACATTTACTTCATCAATATCAGTAAAATATAAACAATCTTCAAGAATTACACGAATCCTTTCAATTTCATCTGTAATCGTAGTAAGGCCATTAAACATTTTTTCAAAAATAGCCAATACAAAGTTCCCTTTACCACAACATGGTTCGAATATATATCGTTTTTTATTCCAGAAAGATGAAGGCATTTTATCTAACATTTCATTAACACATTTTTCAGATGTTGGTATTTCGGCATTTTTATCTCGTTGTGTTTTTGAAGGGATAAAATGTTTTGCTATTATTTCCCTTAAAAGTTTTGGTGATGTATCTGAATAAAACTCAAATATCTGATCCAATATTTGGTGATTTGTTTCATTGTCCATATCGTTAATATATTTATCATATATAATTTTTAAATATTTCTGGTCTATCATAAATATTTTTTCCAACTGATTATAAATAATATCCATACGTTTATCATCTTCTTTTAACATTGTTATCAACATTAACGAATCTTTATCAATATTTTTGGGATCTTTCCGTTTTATACGAAGTAATAAACATGATAATTTAGTAATGTATTCGTATACAGCTTTCGTCTTATTCACATCTATCAAAATATCACATAACTCTTTTTCATCTGCAATATCAGAACTATTTTTCTCTTCCTTCTTATTATTCTCTCCGTCATCCTCAATTGGATCCACTTTTAATTTAGTGGATTCTCCACTATTACAATCTTGTTGAGTTCCCTGTAATTTGTTATTAATTTCAAAAGTATCTTTCACAACATCATTGATGTAATCATGGAGATTATCCTTACATTGAATATTATTTGTGATACTTTCGATTTCTAAAATAGTTTTTATACTAGATTCAACCTTGTCGTAATAGTTTATTATACTTTTCTTACAATTTCCCATATTCATTTCTTGGGGATTGAAAATATATAAGTTTTCTTTATATAATGTTTGCATTGTTTCAGAAATACTTTGATGTTTGTTTGTAATCTTTTTATAATTTGTAATCATCTGATAATGATATTGTAGAACCCTTTGAATATTAAAATCAACATTGATCCCGATTGTCTTACCACTTCTTTCTGTCATAGAACGGTAATACGTTTGTTTTTGATCATCTATATTAGTACCATTATCAAGTGATATAGTTACATCGCAATCTTTATATGTTATACCTACCTTACCCTGATTGCCCAATAACAATATACATCCAAGTTTATTTTCTGATCTTGTGATTTTCATATTTTCTTCAATAAAATCATAATATGATTTGTTTGATTCAGAGGAGGTTTTTTTACTGCTCGAATAACAAATGTGATAATCACTCCATAATTTATTCTTTTTAATAAACGCATACAATGTTTCTTCAATCATATCAATTGGTCCAATATTTGGACCATAGGGTAAAAATGTAGGGAAAAGTCGTGGATTATCTTCATTAGATGGTTCCATATCATATTCAGAATGAATATTTTCAATCATTCTCATAGCTGTATTTTCATTATTTGGATCATCTGAAATAATACTTTCGAAAAATTTTTTAAGAAATCTTCGACCATGATTACTTTCATCTAATTGAAATTTTTTTATATATTTACTATCTGATTTCTTTGATTTTCTAGTACTCTTCAATGCCAAAAGCGATGAACAATTATATCCTTTTTTAACATCCGCATGATTATTTATTTCTTCGATAATTTTCATAGATATTTCTGGTTGCAGTAATACTTGCAGTGGACAATTTTCATAATTACAATTTAGTATGTTCTTTTTTTCATTGTAAATATCACGAAATATATCCGGTCTATTATGACTGTGTCTTTCATTCATAAATATCATATTTTCAGGCTTATTTATATGTTTCATCATATTTTCATCTATCATATCCCATTTTGAAATACACGCAGGTTTAATATTATAATAACTACATGTTTTATCGCTTGTACCTGATGCAAATATTATAATTGGTTTTTCATCTGTTACATTGATGATTTTTTGATATGTATTATAATTTGAAGAATGAAAATGACATTCATCAAAGATATCTGCTTTAGGATTCAGTTCTTTTAGTTTATTTCCTTTTAAACCGTGGCTATCAGCTTTAAGATACTGAACACTACAAAATATTATACCTCTAAAATCAGTTTTAATTTTTAGAAACTCATCCTGTGTTTTATATTTAATATCATCAAAATCAGTATATTCATTAATAGTAGATATAAAACTACCCAAAATATCTTCCGGCATCACAGATGTCATTAAAAGAATAATCTTATTTGTTTTTAAAAGTTCTTTACATATACGTAAAAGTGTGATTGTTTTACCAGAACGGGGTTTATGGGCTAATAAAATTGATTTTTCACCCATATTAATATTATGCATAACTCTTTCATATCCCAAAAATTGATGGAACCAAAGTTTCAATGATTTTTTTGAATTATTAAGATATTTTTTATCCAACCAATCATAGATTTCATCCTTGTCTTTGAATTTCATTAATTTCATTTTAGCTTGAAGAGATTGATAAGCTATTTTAACTTCTTTTTCATTTTTTAGTAATCCATCTTCATTAACTTTCTCTATCAATAGTTTATCGGGCATAGAATCATGGTGAAAATTATGTTTCAAATAAGTATTTTTCTTTTTAACAATTAATGATAATTTATATTCACACCCTTTATTTTTACATGCAGTTGTAAGTCTGTTTAAATCAGTATCCCCATAACTATCTTTATATTTCACAGATACAACGTATATCACACCATCTTTACTATATGTTATATCAGAAGGATTATTACCCTGATATATATCTTTTTCTAATATCTCACGGGATGATTTAATAGGTAATAATACTTTATCACATAAATGATTTTTATAAATTTCATCAAAATTATCAACTAATTCTTTTGTGAGTATCCCTATTTCAGCAAGCGATTCAAAAACAAAACCATCGCGTGATTTAGACTCACTTAAAAACATAAATTGATGATATGGGATCCCCATGTAACAGTACCATAATATGTCGATGCGTTTTTTAGGAAATGGGTTTAATGGTTGTGCACGGGGTTTTTTATGCATAATTACTCTCGTAGATGTTTAAAAACACTACTACAATTATTCAAATTTGATGTATTATTTAATGCTTTATTTACATACATATTATATAAATGATTGATATTCTACCCCAAGAATGTATTTATTTAATTTTAGATTATCTATTTGATAAATCAATCTTTAGTATTAATCCGTCAACAAGTATTTCCGATAAAACATATAATATCGATTGGAAGAAGAAACTATCTGATTTACAGGTGTATAGATGGTCAAATAACTCGGTAAAAGGTAATATCTTTCCAACGTTTAAATGTATTATACCACTACTTTTGACTTCCAAAGAAATGTACCATGTATTTAGTAACAAGTATATTTGGACTTCTATTTGTTCTCAAGAATTTAGAAAAGGCCAACCCTACAAAAATCCGCCTCTAAATCCAAAACAATTTCTCTTTAAAAAAGCAAAACAAGTCCTTCAATCGCGTTATAAAAAAATCTTATCTTGTGAAATAGGAAAAGCAGAAGAATTTACTATAAGATTGAAAAGGGCAGATGATCAAATTACCATGCTTGATAAAGCTCTCAGTTCTTCTTGCTCTGACGATGAAAAAATCACAATTCCAAAAGGGTACATTAATATCTTTGGATATGTAGCGAGTACAAACAAAATAAAACTTCACCGTAACGAGGTTGAAAGAGAACATAATTTTTATATAAATGTAAAACGAAAACTCTTACAAAAACAATCCGGTAGTACGGTTCAAACATTAAAAGATATACTTGATAAGTTTCATTAATTTTGATTACATTAAATTTGATATTTTATTATCAACTAAAAAAGTATCAAACAAACAATCATGTTTCCATGGAATTGCCAACATTGTAAAATGCCCTATTATGCATTAACATTATGCGTTTATCACGAGATGCACGAATGCGGGAAAAATCCAAAATTCAAATATAGAATTGAATCTGAAAAACATGATAAACTTGATGAAAAACGTATTCTTTTTAAAAAAGAAAATCAATTGAAAATAAATAATAGTAAATATATATAATGTACGGAGGCGTTGATAAAAAAGATCCTTCCGAAATTTGGTCAAAACCTGAATTTACAGTCAAACAAACATTAAACATTCACTTAGCTCAAAGAATTGATCCACTACCGGATATGGAATCCAGATTAAGTGAATATCAAGATAACCTTGATAAAGTTGGTAAATTAATGGAAACACTTACCGAACAAGAACTTTATGATGATTTTGAAAGCGATGATGATTATGAAAGGATTGATAAATTATCAAGAGAAATCATTCAACAAAAACATAAATTAGGAGAAGTCATAGATACTTTAACAAATGGCCTACAAACAGATGAAACCATACGTTTAAAAGGAAATCCGTGGTTTTTTGAAATACAGGATAAAATAGATAATATTATTGGAAATACAATGGATCAATACTTTGCGAACTTTTCGCATCCTATACCTCCGTCTATGACTAATAGTGAATTAGATTCTGAATCAATAAACACATTAAACGAGGACCCTGTAAACCGTCAATTATTTTTTAGTGATCCGAGTAATGTAGAAGATGAAATAAGGGATAACCCCGTGCTTGAAGGACTTGGACCGAGTGGAGGAAGTAAGAAAACAAAGAAAAGATCAAAAACAAAGAAAAGATCAAAAAAAAAGAAAAGATCAAAAAAAAAGAAAAGATCAAAAAAAAGAAAAGATCAAAATACAAAAAGTAAAGGGTAAAAGAAAGAAAAGATAAATTATAATTTACTATAATTATCACTAAACATATGCATTAACATCTTTAATTTATCATTCGCACTTGTCATTTTTTCTACAAGTAAATTCATTTCTTCTAAATGTGTAGCATGGTCCCCAATACCTACCGATTTTTCAAAATAAATTAATAAACTTGTTTTTGATTCTTGGATTTCTGTTTCATATCTTTGTAGTAGAGATTGATACATTTCATAACTAATATTCATTTATAACTAATTAATTTTATGTTTTTATCTTTAAGTTTATACACCTTCTACCAACCAATGAATAATTTCATCTTCATATTCTTTATTCATTTTTTTTATATTATTTTCTAACATTGGTTTTTTATCAATAGAAAACCAATCTCCATGACTGATATATTCTGTTAGTAGTGATTTCCACTGAATACGATATTGTCTTTCTTGTTGATACATTGGCATATCCACCGCCACTCGGTCCTGCCAATGCATCAAATTATTTTTGCTTTATTTAATATAATTATAAAATTTCAAATTTATTGACCGTCTGTTGTAATATCGGTAAATATGGATGGACTATATTTAGTTCTTTTTTTGGTCTTAAGTCCCGGTTTTACACTCCCCCATTCTCTATCAAAATAAATGTCTGTCCATGGTCCAGCAATATCATACTGTGCTGTTTCCGTACCCATAACATAACCGATTTGATAAATTTTTTTTTCGATTAAATATATTCCTATTTTTTCTTTGCCAATAATACTAATCATACCTTGAGCATCATAATAAACCAATCGTCCATTCATTTTTGCAAAAACAATGCAATGATTAACCCCAGTTGCGGAGCGAGTTATTCCAATTACACCATGGTTTTCGGGTATTGCCTTTAAAAAATCTTTTACTTCTTCTGAATAATCTACACGATATTTTGAATATATATTTTTTTTATCTTCGATAGATACTTGTAAATCTGTAAGTTGTATGATCTTTTGCATTTTATCGTTTAAATTTTTTCCGGTTTGTTTCAAACTAAAAGAATACCCGGGATATTTACTTTTTAAAAAATCGGTAAGTTCATCATTTTTCATCCCAGTATTTCCGAATGTATCAATTAATTCTAAAGATTCATCTCTATCTAGTCCCAACAAATTAAAAACACAGGGACAACAATCCATCTCTTTAGAGTGGATGTTTTCCCACTTTTGTACTTTTTGTCTGTCCATTTCAAAATATCCACCATTTTGTTTTTTATATCGTTTTTGAGATCTTTCTTCTTCTCTTATACTTGAACTAGATCTTTCGAGCGGTGGCGTTTCACCCATATTTATATCTTCAACGGGAATTGATTTCTCAAAATGTCCAACTACCATTGAATGGATATATCCCATAAAATCTTTATGAAATGACATATTAATCCTTTTATCATCTTCTATTTTTTCTCTTATTTTTTGGAAGATATCGTCATAGATAGCATTCTTTGATGGATCATTTGATTCATATGAGATTGAATAATCGTTCATTTTAATATGATAACCGCTTATTTTGCCTTTACCACGTAAATTAATTTCCTGGGGACGACTTTTTGGCATCAATCTTCCCAAACGAGCATATTTAATGGCATCTCCTTCTGGTAAACCATTAAAACCATCACATACAGATTCTTCTCCTAAATCTATATGTTGCATATTTTTATCCGCCATGGCATTCACGCCAGCTGCCGAAACACCCCCTTCTCCACAATCAATAAAATCAACATTTATGGTTTCATCAGAACGTAATTTACTAAATAAATAATCAAAATTACCTCCATTGGATAAGTTTCCATCATCTTGTTCATCCGATATGAATGTAGTTATAAATAAATCTTTCGCATCTACATTGCTTCCACCTGTGTCCCGTATATCTACCCCATCCCAATAACCATATTTATCATAAAAATCACTTCTAAATTTACGGTTGATATTATACGTAAAAAAGCCGTGAATACCATGAGTCGTTCGGACACCTACCCATGAATGACTTGTTAAATATTTATTGATAGTTACTTCATCTAGAAGAGTTAATCCCTGGTTACCGATTGGATAGAATGCTTTTTTGATAGTAACATTTAAATTGAACTTAACATCCTCTAGATATTTATCGATGTTTTTCTGATTTAATTCAGCCAACAATTGCCGTTTTAGATTCATTATAAGATCTTTTCGGGATTTAACAATATCTCTATTCTTCTTATTCTCTTCCTTTATTTTTGGATGGTCTAATAATAGAGGAGACAAATCAATTGGTAGTGGAAACGTTAGTATTTCATCAGGATATTCATTTGGAAAACTTTCTAAAGCTAGACGGTCTTCTTCACTTAAAAAGCGAAACATAATATGGGGGGCAGTGGTTCCTCCTTTTTGTTTTTTCTTTCGTTGATAAGTTTTTTTTGACCCCTTACGACGAATAGATTTTTTCTTTGCAGATCTATGTATCTTTTTATATTTCTTTGTAGATCTATTTATCTTTTTATATTTCTTTCTTTTTAATTTTTGTGTTTTTTTTACTTCGTTTTTTTTTAAGGAACCACCAGCGGCCGCAGCCTCTAAACTTTTAAACAATTCATGAACTTCCTCTTTTGATAATATTATATCACTTATTACAGCCTCTTCGGGTACAGGATTTTCCTTTTTATAACCTTCAAATAGTGTATCAATTTTAGCTAGATATCTTTTACTTTCATCCCCTTGCACCATACCATAGCCAAAAAAACGTTTTAATTGTTTTTTTTCTCTTTCTATATCTTCCATATATTGTTCTAATACATCAGAACGTTGTTTATCATCAAGGTCAACCCATTCTTCTCTTTCATTATAATGATGGAATAAGGATTTAATATATTTATTTGATAGTTTAGTTAATTTATCAATATCAACCCCCCCACCTTTCACATTTTTTTTCTTTCTTGAAAGAGATTTATTTTTTGTTTTTCTACGATACTTACGTTTTTTATGTTTTATCTTTGAATATTTTCTTTTTGTGTTTACTTTCTTTTTCCGTTTTTTATAGTTTGTTTTGCGCGGCATATAATATATATAATAAACAAATTTGAAGGGATGTTTAGTAAAATAAACATTATAAAATGGACGCAATAGAGAAATTGAAAGGTATTATTAACGATGATATTTACAATGAAATTATAGAAGAACTTGAAGAAAAAGAAGAACAAGAAGATAGAGTAAGTATTCTTGAATCAGAAAAAGAAGAACTTGAATGTAGAGTAAGTTATCTTGAATCTAAAGAATATGAATTAAACCAACTTAATACAACATTATCTTATTATATTGATGATTATATTCAAGAAAACTATTCAGATTATAAATTAGTTGAAATAACCGAACTTAATCAGTTAAAAGAAGAACATGGAAAATATAGACAAGGGTGGGTACAATGGGAAGATAATAAAGGTGAATATGAATATCTTAAAAAATCAAAAGAATGGGATAATATATCCAATTTAACTATAACAAATCCACCATCAGATATAAATCAAACTAGTAAAGACCGCTTTGGAGATGAGTATCCTGTAAGTTATTGGGTAAATTATGTTAGTTGTATGTATGGAGAAAACATTATTTCCAAGAATGTATATAGATCCACTCGCAGTGTTTCATATATTGATGAAGATGAACCTTATCAATTAGTTGAAAGTGAAGATCCAGAATTTAAAATCATTGGGACATTAAAGATATTTTATAACCCATGGACGAAGAAAGATATTAAAAGAATTAGATATTTTAGTACTCTTAAGAAAAATGTATTAAATAAATATTTCAATCTATTAAAAAAAAATAAATTAACTAATCTGTAATTCTGTTGTACTTAATAACATTGCAAATAAAATCCATATCGCCAATGGAACTAAATATAATTGACTCTTTTTAGGTATTTGAACCATTAATAATGCAATATTTAATATAATTGCCAACATCACAAAGACAGCATTTTTTTTATTTTTTTGACATGCATACACGACGATCCAATATGCGAGTAAAGACGATAAAATAAAAAACATTATTTCATTATTCGCATTTTTATCAGGGTTAGAATTAATCCAACTTAAACCTAAAAGGATGTAAAGGATAGGCCACACAATACCAAACACATAGGGTGGTGGTCTAAATTTAACATTGACACCCGAACGCTCCATTTTACAGAAGATTGAAACAATGAAACCAGCAACCATTGGATAGAATAAACGCATTAAATCTTTTTGATTCATTTATATAATATATTTATTATTAAAATTTTGATCAAATTTGATTGAATCAATGTTAAAAATAGAAACATATATAATAAAAAAATGGATGATTTTACATCAATCCTACTCATTACGACAATTGCTTACACCATTGAATTTCTTAAAATTCAGTTAGATTTATCCTTTATCAATATAATCGTTTTTATTAATTTACTTGGATTGTATTATATTATCCGTAAGATAAGGTTTAATATAACAATTGAATATAATAATTGATGGGTTATCAAAAAGTTAATCATCTTTGGTTTCATGAATAATTACCCTCAAGACCATACTAATTATCATTATAATGACTAAACACCATCCTATCATAAGACATATTTTTTTACATACACGATCTAATTCATCATTATTCCTTTGAAGAGCTTCTCTATTTAATTCTTCGGTTGTTTTCATCATAGAAATGTTTATATTCTTGAAAAAATATATCAAATTTGATAAATATATTTTGGTTATATCAAACCAAAATAATGCCCCTACATAATGATATCGAAGAACTACTCTTTGAATGGGAGATAAAACGAAAAACAATCGGTAAAATATTTTTAGCTCTCGGTATGTATAGCTTCCATAAAATTCTTTGTCATATTGATATTTAAAATATATATTGCTTATATTACACCATCTATGGATCTAAAAAATATAGAATTTATTTCATATTTTATTTTATGCCTTTTAATTATTTTTATGTATGGTTCATATCGTTGTAAAAATCCTAATTATAAAGATATATTAGAAACGAAAATATATATTGATGATTTAGATGGTTGGTCACTAAGTCATTTATTATTTTTCATATTTATTGGGTATCAATTTAAAGAAAATAAATATTTAATCGTTGCATTTGTATTTGGTATATTATGGGAATTATTTGAACACTATTACGGTGAAAAAAGACCCGGTTGGTTAGGTGGGTATGGTGATTGTGATAATTTAAAAACTGATAGAGAAAATAGTAATTGGTGGTATGGTAAATACTCTGATATTTTCATGAATGTCTCTGGTTTATTAATAGGATATTATTTTGTAAATAATAAATTACCTTTTAAATTAAAATAAAGATTATTTATATTTGAAACAACCTTGGCCGTTCGCTATTTTATTCTTTCTCCATTCACGGGAAGAATGATCGAAATCAATAATTGGTGCATCGTCTCCAATTATTCTCCCAGATCTCAAAACCATAACTTTTTTCTAGTATGTAATTTCTTTTATCAAATTTGATAAATAATGTATATTTTACAACTAAAAATCAAAAGATGCCATCATTCATTGAAGATAATGATATACGTGCTATCGTAGGGACAATTATTCTTCTTTTATCGTTGCTTTGTTTCTTTGCTACCTGTACATGGTGTATTATAAAAAGAGATGAAAAAGAAAAATCCAAATATTTTAGATCCAAAAATATTATCAACGTACATCAATGTGGAGTAAATAACGGAAAAGAACATACAGAAAAAGCATATAGTTCATTGGTTTAAATTATTCATCATCTTCTTCTATATCACAATAACAATAATCATTTATATTAGTTACTATTTCTTTGCACGTATCACATTTGTGATAATATACAGAATTCAATGGTAATAGAATAATCTTACTTTCATATTGTTCTGAAACATGGGTTTTAGGATATTTTGGATCATAAAACAAATTGTTAAGAATTGTTTTTTTTACCATAGCTTTCAATTTATCTACTTCAACTTCTAGTTTCCAGTTAATAATCTGCATGATTAATTTCTCAACTTCAAGGAAAGCCTGATCAAGTAAAATATGAAATAAACCATGTTCGCGTTGATTTACCAATTTTACATTGAAAAAAATAAATAGCTCTTCAAGAATTTTCAATTTAAGATAACTACAATAATATTTTTGTTCGTATAAATATTCTTGTGGACCGTATCTGAAACCTTTCCGAAGAAAAGTTACAGGGATACCACTCTGTAAAAATGTATCCCAGTGACCAAGACCCATTTCCCCCATTATTCCGATATTATTCCAGTATGGTTTTGTTAGATTTTTAACCCATCCTTCAGAATTTAAAAATTGGTCAATCATAATACTTATTTTTTCTTTTAAAACTACAAGAGATTTCGTTTTTTTTTTTAATTTTTCTCTTGAAATATCGCGTTCAATAGAATATAAATTATCATTCATTTTCATCAATAATTTTTTCTCTAAATGAATATTTTTCCTCAATAATACTAGATTTTGATCCATTATCTCTTCAAATTCTTCATTCATTTTTTCAACAACACCAAACATCTGGGGAGTTTCATTATAATAATCCGATATTAAGGGTTCCATTATATAATTATAAACGGTGGTTTTTTTTAAGTCGTTATTTTTAAAATTTGATTGCTACAAGGTAATAGTTTACAATAAGTAAATAATAAGTAAATAATAGATAAAAAGATGAATTATATCTTTTATCTATTCTTCCTAAATATTCTATTTCATGAAACTAGGGGAGAAGAAGAATTATCTCTTAAAAAAATGAAGGTTCAAATATTACCACCCGACAAATCTTCTTTCGAAACATCGCGATATCTTTTAAATAAACTTACAAATACATTAAAAGATCCTTCTTTAATAAAAGACATCCCCGGATTGAAAGATATAAAACCAGAAACGATTAAAGGGAGTCTTAAAAAAATACCAATTGTACGCGTAAAAATTCCAACCGATTGTAGGGTATTGGGGTCTTGCGATCAAAAAAATATCTTAACTGAACTATCTAGATTTTTAGAGGTTGACCCATCTAGATTGCGCGTTAATATTATCAAAACCTAAATTTGATTAGTTATTAATGTTAATAATTAATAAACAATTATATCATATTTATGGGTAAAAAATACGGTTGGTATTCTCTTGATGCATATAATGATGGAAAAAAAGAATATCTTTATTTGAATAGTGATCAACAAATAACAATATGTACATTTATTACGCACGAAAAAAATAATCCATATAATAATTCAAAATTCACCGATAGTGTTTATTGTGGAGAAGTAGAAACCAAATATTAATTCTTAAAAATTAATTTGTCAATTGTTGTCTCGACGCAAAATAAACGATGTAAAATGATCCCCGATATAAATAGTATTAGCAATACTTCCCAATATGTATTTTTTTTAAAGAATACTTTTTGTAGAAAATATGCACCCATAAATGTCATGATAATATCAACCACCGCGAGGTCAAACAAACGATATTGATGAACACCTGTTTTTATTTTTCCAAATAATTCTGAATATTGACAAAACATTATATGTATTATCATTCATTTAAAATTTGATATATTATTTAAGAAAAAAAGCAAAATAAATATCTAAATATGGAGGATAGTGGTAATAATGATAACCCTTATAAAAATTTTATGATTAATAAAAAATCATATGATGAGTTTGATCTTCGGTATATGGATGATATGGGACACTATTCAAATAATTTTTGTATCGATGGTGATTTTTGGAAAATACACAAAAAATTTTTTCAAGGGGATTTTGAGATTTTTATGATTATCCTTACAAGATGCTTGGTTACTAAAGATATAGATACTGTATCATATTCTATCTCTAAATGTGAAGAAAATAACATGTCAATAAAAATATCACATGAATCCACGATTGGTATGCATTTTAATATTACTATTGAGCTTGAGGAAGAAATATACAAAGTTAAATTGCTAGAAGAAAAAATATCCTCAATGAAAGAAGAAATTGAAAACCTTAAAAGAGAAAATAAAGTATTACATAGTAAAAATATCTATAATGAGAGAGGTATTATTATCATAAACCCACCCGAAACAAACAGAGAATATTCGAGTATTTTTGAAGATATTGAGGGGGATAATAGTATTGGTTATTTTTGTCAGTCTTGTTTAGATTCATTTTCATGTTGGTCTGCTAAAAATAACGATAAAAAACAATGGATGATAATTGATCTACAAGAAATAAAAGAAATCCGTGGATTTATCAATATGGCGAGGTATAATTATTCATGTAAACAACAGGTTATTAAATTAATGTTCCTTATTTCGGATGATAAGAAGATATGGACAAATTGTGGAGAATTTGAATGCAAATCTGTAGACGAACAAAACTACGTAAATTCAACATTTATCAATCCGAAACGGAAGATTCGTTTTGAAACACCCTTGAGAGCAAGATACATAAAGGTTGTCCCTACTGAATGGATCAACCATATTTCAATGAGATTTGGATTGATTATTAAAGGAGGGGATAAAATATAAAAAAAATTTTATCAAATAATAATTTTACATCTTATATCCCAGGATTTATTTTTAAAAACGATTGAATCTCTTCTTTAGTGAAGTTCATTTTAACAAGATCTGTTCGTTCGATATATTCAAAATCTTCAAGTGTTTTAGCACCCAGATCAACAAAATCATCATAATATTTCAGAAGATTTTGTTGATTAAGAGTTTTCATAATATCGTGATGTATGCTCTTTTTAAATTTAAGATATACCATGCTATTTTCTTTCCATTCTTTTACAATCATTTTCATTTTTTTTTCATAGGGGATATTTAAAACATTTTTATCGCCTATTTCAATCAAAATCATATCAATCTTTAGCTTATAGTATTCTGATGCAACTGTACCCCTACAAATAGATTTTATGACTGTGTGTCCATTTAATTCGGTAAAACCAATTCCAAGCGGACCATCACCTTCAAAGAATTCATCATAAAAGAAGAACTCTGCATCTGTTTCGTTAAGAACAGAAAGACTTGTTGATTTTCGCATAGAATAAACCCCTTCATCACAGAGGTTAAGAGGAACACTTTTTGATTTATTCATAATGTATGGTTGATTTATTTTCTTAATATATTTAATAAAATAAAAAATCAAATTTGAAAAAAAGATAAAAATGTAATATAACGATAATATAACGATAATAATATAACGATAATAATATAACGATAATATAACTGTAATATGTCACACACGGCATCTTACGAACCGATTCCTTTTAAACAAGCTGTGAAAACATCACAGTTTATTACAATGGAGGATGGTGGGTGGCTTGACAAAGATAATCATTACGGTGTAAGAAATCCCATCATAGAACAAGGGTCCCGTGTACCGACGGAACAATCAATCATTGACGCGAAGTATCGTACGATACAATTTATTGCATATAAAAATATTCTTTTGTATCTACATCAAAAATACAAAGAAAAAGCATACTGGAAAACTCTGGGTATTACTGAAGATCCATATTTATCTGAAGCAGGATTGGAAGGTCTACGAGAATATTCAAGGGTTGCTCTCATTGAAAACGAACCGGTTTTTGCAGGTTTTGCAAATCAAAAATATATGGGATTGTGTAAAGAAAACAATCTTGTCCCTCACGATTTATTTTAATAGGGATAATACATTTTGTAAATCCTTTCTAATTCTTTCACTCTTTTAATACGTTCATTTTTTATCAGATCTATTAATTCTATATAACCCATTTACTTAATTTAATGAAAATATCTTTATATTATTTAATCTTCATTATCACTGTCAGAGTATTCTTCAAATGGGTTTGATATAAAATTTTCATTTTGATCTTCTATTAATATTTTTTTATGAAAATGAACAACATATGAAAATCCCAATAATACTAATGTTGTAGCTAGTTGAATCCCAACATCGTAAATATCAGAAAACTTTTCACACCAAGAAGTGTCAAATGGTGTTTCTGTTATAATCGGATCTTCATTGCAAGGATTATGATATTTCCACGTTGGATCTGAACAACATTCTGGTTTTATATAATCTGTGTTTTTCACATAACTACAATTGGTATTTGCAGAACATATTTGTTTGTCTCTTTCAAAATCATTATAAATAAGATTTACATTACAATATAGATTTTCATCATCTATAATACATTTATATTCTTGTTTTCCCCATCCATGACTACAACTGTTCCATTCTTTAATTTCGTCGCTATGACAAACATCATGGACTTCTATAGAAGAAAATCCCAGATCTAATAGAGAAAGAAAAGAAGCTACTAATAAATAGTAAAACAAATAAGATATCCCGTCAATTTGTTCTTTTTTAATAGACTTAATCGCAAATATACTAATTGGCAACGATATTATACGCGTTGTATGGCCAATTAAAAATGTAATTGTCGTCGAAACATGGTTCCACCATAAGAAACAAGGTGCACCCCAACGGAAAAATGTTTGAACGAAGAATAAAAAAGAATCAAGGATAATTAATACAGATATCACTTGTGTGGATATATGTGATTTACATCCTAAAATCGTAAGAGGGAGTCTTATTTCTTCATTAACTACATCTTCCTTTAAAGACATATCAATTTCTTTTTCTTTCATTTTTGATTTTATATTTCTATCGTAATATCCTTTTAAATTAAATTTGAAATATTTAAGTAATAATTTACAAATCATAATTCACAAACCATACAATATGAACGTTTACAAGGACCAATGTCATATCTGTTTAGACGAAAAAACATATGTCAACAAAAAAAACACGTCCTGTATAAATGAAGACTGTACCGGGTACATCTGTAAAAAATGCTGGGCTGATCTACATAAAAATAACATAGATGTGTGTCCCATGTGTCGGGAACCAATCCAGTTTACTCTTTCTCAACAGCTATTGGACTTTCGTTCAATGATAAAAAGAATAATCACCCATATTGTTTTATATCTGACCTTTTATTCAATCGGATCTTGTATGATTGTTATCGTTCTATTTATTCAAAAGAATATGGATATGGATGTCGTCGTTCAAACTATTAAATCTTTTAAAATAAATGATATGATTTGTTCACTAATACTCTTGCCTCTACTAGGATTTGTGATGTGGTATATTATCATTTTCTTCAGTATTATATTATTCAGATGTATGATTTATATCTGTCCATTTGTGAATAATATTTATGATGGTGATGATGACGAAGAAGAATATGATGAAGAAGAATATGACGGAGATGATTTTATGTAATCAAAAAATAAAACTTTTTATCTGAACTCTTTTTTTAGCGTTTAATATTCGTTCCAGAAATCGACGAGAAGAGACCATACCATTATCTTTGCAAAATTATTTTCATATTTCCTTTCAAGAACACTTTTTGTCTTCCACTGAATGGAACTATCTTTCCACGTGATATCTTTATATTTTTCGGCTTCTTTGATGGATAGATTTGATCGTCCATGATATTTTACAAGGTCACAAAAGATACAACGGCATTTTTCGTGGTACCAGTAATACCATGGTTTATTACTCCATTCACGATACACAATATGTTTGCATGTATTGTCCTTGATAAATACACTTTTGATTCCTGATTGAGATTTACGATCAGCTTGTCTTAAACATATTGGTCTTAGATGAAATTTAGGAACAACAGGATTTAAAGACCAATCATGCGGAGGTAGTTCCAACATTAGATTACTCATACTCCAACTGCATTTTGAATTAAGATTATATATTTTTTCCTTTTTTGAACTAATCGGAAACATATCGCGGCCAGCCAACAACCGATAACCATAATGATAAAATATATCAATACCAGAAGAAAGGAATACAGAAGATGGATAAAATCGTTTCTCATGTTCAATTCTCCACGATGGTATTCTATCTTTCATCACCATCGTATAAATTATATTTTTTACATCCTGTGGAAGATGTGGGATCAACTCCAAGAAGTCTTTGTTTTTCGTATTTTTAATGACGTCTTTTTTACGTTTCATTTTATCGGGTTCTTTTTTTCTGAAACGAGGATGTTTTTTTCTTTGAAGAGTAGTCATGTCTCCAATGTATAATTCTTCTAATGGTTTGTTTTCTTTTAAACAAACCATATTCAAATTTGAAGGTTTTATTTAAAAGAAACGTAAAAATCAACCACGATGCTTTTATTCATTCTTTTCGTTAATTTCATCAAAACCGTTAAATCAGATCTTATCCATGAAGATTTCGGACCACCTGAAAACTATGTAAGTAGCGAAAATATTTTCGCTTCCTCATTATGGTTGTTAGGTATATATTCTTGTGTTGGAATGGTCTCTAAATATAAAGAAAAGGTCCCTATTAAAACCGAACCAGTCGATGGGGCTCTATATGAAGATTATTCGGATGAAAAAACATATCTTAAATTATCTGTCAAAGAAGGTCACTCACTTGAAAAAATTAAAAAAGATTTACTCGAAATGCAAAAAGCGATTCTTCTTTTACAACGAGAAGAAAAACAAAAAGCATATGAAAAACTACTAAAAGAAAAAGAAATTGAAACCAATATTCCGTCCGAGGTTGAATATAATTTTGGAAAGGGAGAAATAAGAGTAAAAGAAAATGGAAAATATTATCATGGTATCATTATAACAGAGAGCGAAAAATATTCAATTCTGAAACCTGAATCAAACCATCGTTTCTTTGAACGGACCGACGACACAAATGTTAAAAAGTGGCCAATCACAACATCCAAACACGATGAATATTGTTGTAATTGTTCTTTAGATGCTCCTAATTCTAAAAATAGAAGAGTTTATGATATATATGTCTGCAATGGCCACGAATACAATGAATTTTAAAGTTTAGCAACCGTATTGAATTCAAGAGGGCCAATTACCTTTTCTGTATTTCCTCGCTTTACTTGTTTCATGGTTTCCTTGCAACTAACAAATTTAAGAGGTTTAATTTTGTTTCCATCCATCATACGACTTCTTTGTCTACATCTAAAAGAATCCCTATTACCTTGAAATAAAATAATTTTTTTTCCATTGTCGGACTTTACAAATGTTTCAATAAGTGCACTCTTTCCCTTTGTCTTTCCAAAAATAATAAAATTATTAGAAGTCATATCCATTTATACTATTAATTATAGTTGTTTTTTGTTTAAATAAATTTGAAATTGAATATTATTGTTTTATTAAACAATAACAATATAAAAATGGATACCGATGAAAATTTTCAGAAACTTCAATCTCTTAACTACCGTCTCCAAGGAGAAAATGAATATCTAACATTTCTCCTTTCGGAAAAGGATGAAAATGAAAATATTCATCGTTTCCTTGGTAAACTCATTTTTGTGCGTCCCGATGGAGTTAAGATTTACGCTTCTAATTCAAAACAATTGATCCCTAATCTTATTCATTGGTATTATAACCGTCCATTGAATACTGACCATGTTAAATCCCTTGTAGATGTTAGTTTGAATAAAAAGTGTTTAGAAGGTGTTATCGATATTCTAGAATCAGAGGATGGAGAATTAAGTGTTGTAAACGGTCAGCATCGTGTTGAATCTATCAAGGAAATATCAACAACGGACGAAGTGTTTACTCAAACTCTTATTGTAAATGTTCACCCGGTAATTTCATTTGATTCAGATGAAGCGGAAGAAATATTTCTTGCAACAAACAATATCCAAAATGTTGAAATGAGAGATAGACCTCAAAAGAAACTCAAAAATATTTGTAGTCGGATGATGGATAGATACCCAAATGCTATTACAAAAAATAAAAGTGGTAAAGCAAACCTCCATAGAATGGATATAAAGGAAATGTATAATACACTTCAATATAATGATACTTTTCTAGATGAGAAAAATTCAGAAGATTATCTTTTTGAAAAGCTTGTTGAATTGAATATTGAAATCTCAAATATGTCATACGAAGATATATTTAGAAGCAAACGTAAAAGTGATAAGAAAGATAAATTATGGTTTGGTGCACATAAAGATAATTTTTATCTAGGTATCCAAAAACCAAATCAGTTTGCGGTAACATTTCAAAATAAGTTTAAATAATTATTACCAGCTATTCATTTCCGTTTCATATAGATAATCAAGATACAATGCATCTAAAAATCCTAACATTACTAAAAATTTTTGTTTTAATCGTTGTTTATCAAGTTGAGATACGTTTGCATTATCAAAAGCATACAACATCTCATTCCATGTCTTTGATGACACAGAAAAAAATGCATCTAGTCCTTCATTAATATCATACATGATATTCCCTTTGTAAAAGTCTGGTCCATCTGGATACCCCGGTTTTACTCTTAATTCTTCTTCAGTAAAAATAGGGTCTCCATCTTCATCCAATTCATCATCAATAAAAAGCATACATAAATCATCAAATACACCGGGGTAAGATCCAAATAAAAATTCTAAACATGATTTAATTGTATACTTCGCCCATTGACCTGTATCTTGTTCAACCACGTGTTGTTCGCGAAACATTTTTTCTAACATTGTTTTTTCATTCTCTGTAAGTTCATATGGTCGTGCTGCTTTGGGGAGATAATTTGTGTTTTTTTCTTTTAACGAATAAAAAAGATCATTTTTAAGAAACCCTTTTACAGTGGGATCGTCCGCAGATTTAAGTTTATCTCGTGTTTCTTGTATTTCTCCTTCTAATTCTTGGTCTTTATAATCTCCAATCATAATTTTATAGATTCCGAATGGACTACTCTTAAATTTTGCTTTTAAAAGGCGATGAAAATAGGATAATTCATCTTCATATGGATCATCTGTAATAACCGATTTATAAGATTTTCTTACTAAAAGGTATTCATCGAGGACGCTAAGGCATCGGTTTGTTTTCATAACTTCTTTGCATGTATCGATAACTTGTTTGGTTTTAGGGGGGGCATTCCAACAATGTTTTTCACACGATGGATTTTGACATAGAGTTTTCACGCCCTCACAACTTGTGACATTATATTGATCGTATTCAATTTGGTTTTCAACCATAGTATGTACCATTTCGTTTGGTAAGCCGTCACATACTTTACCCTTTGCAATAGGTCCCTCTTGTTGTAATAACGTTTTAACATATTGATTTTGTCTTGGGATAGTACTACCAGGCATGTATTGTTTCTTGGATTTCGTTTTAGATTTGGATTTAGATTTGGATTTGGATTTGGATTTGGATTTGGATTTGGATTTGGATTTGGATTTGGATTTGGATTTGGATTTGGATTTGGATTT